>Ga0157374_10000997_pt1 | contig 24569 bp, 19 predicted proteins | sample M25metaG_FD_115308 | JGI IMG/M metagenome (GOLD analysis project Ga0157374, IMG submission 115308) | Miscanthus rhizosphere microbial communities from Kellogg Biological Station, Michigan, USA - M2-5 metaG | ecosystem: Host-associated > Plants > Roots > Rhizosphere > Soil | place: USA: Michigan... | reverse complement strand
CTTGAAGAAATACGAGTGGAAAGAAACCATCCCGGGAAAAGCGCACGCCGTTCTCGTGCCTAACGACAACCTGCTGGTCGAGCGCTCGACGAACAATCCGCAGGACAAAGAAGAAGAGCATCCATTTCTGCTTCCGCTTTCAACCAGCATTCTGGATGATTACTTTTTTGTGCACCGGGAAATTCTGGTATGGAAGTATCTGGCGACGGGTTGTCATCAGGACAAAGGACACGTGTCTTGTCCGCCGAACCAGCAGGTGAAATTCGGAGCGGTAAATCCTCATCAACGTTCTTCCCTGCTGGTCAGCATTTCATTTATCGGGAAGGACAAGATTCCGGTACACGGTACGGAACAGGAGTTGAACCACTTTGTGCTCAAGAGTGATGCCGGGGAATGGGCCATGTGGTTTGACGACCAGTTCAAGCTGCTGCGGATCGTGGTCCCGAGTGACAACACGGAGGTACTGCGGGATTAGCGCAGATCATTTTCAGTTCCATCATTCATGTCCCTGATTGACGCACGCACGTCTCGGGTCCTGTTTACGGTGCTGTTGTTCGCGCTGGCGCTCGCTTTTTTCTATATCGCCCGGCGTACCCTGATCGCATTTCTGTTTGCTATTTTCTTTGCCTACCTGGTGGATCCCGCGGTCTCGCGAGTTGAGCAATGGGTTAAGGGGCGGGGACGTGCGATAGGTGTCATCTACCTCTTATTGGTGACCTTGCTGGTGACGTTCTTCTTTTTCGTAGGGCCTCAGATCGCCCGCCAGGGGCAGCGTTTGAGCGAATCTTTGCCCAAGCTGCTGGAAACAGTGAGTTCCGGTCAGATTGCGGAACAGATTGGCAAAGAGCAGGGTTGGAGCGTACACACCCGGGCGCAACTATCGAGCTTTCTGGCCAATCATCGCAACGATCTCCTCGACCTGGCCCAGCGCGCGGGATTGCGCGTGGCTGATGTTGCCAAACAAGCGTGGCTCATCATTGTGGTGCCGATTTTGGCAGCATTTTTTCTCAAGGATGGACGGGCCTTCGGCGAAGTGATGACTTCGTTCGTGCACTCGCGTCCGCAACGGGAGTTTCTGCAGGGAGTACTCGGCGACCTCAACCAGATGTTGGCGCAATTCATCCGAGCGCAGTTGACCCTCGCGGCGTTTTCGTTTATTGCCTATATCGCATTCATGGAACTCACCCGCGTTCCCTATGCGCTGGTGCTGGGTACAGCGGGTGGAATGATGGAATTCATTCCGGTAGTCGGACCTCTGGTGGCTGCTGTACTCATACTTGGGGTCGCCATGCTGCTGAGTTATCCGCACTGGCCCATCCTGCTGGCTTTTCTCGGGGCCTGGCGACTGGTGCAGGATTATGTAATTTCACCTCGCGTTATGGGCAAGAGCATGGAATTGCATCCTCTGGCTGCGATCTTTGGTGTTCTGGCGGGAGGCGAGATTGCGGGCGTGCTGGGGATTTATCTTTCCATTCCGGTCATGGCCAGCTTGCGTATCGTGTGGCGGCGGTGGCGGCTCTATGCGGAGAAGAAGCGGTTTGGACCGCTGAATGAATATTCCTTTGGCGGGGAAATCCTTCCTGGAAAATAAAACGCTTCTAGCTACTGGCTTCTGGCTCCTAGCTCGCGGCCACCCGCTAGAACCCTGACACATCGGCCTTTTTGGGCTTACGTGTAGCTAGAAGCTAGTAGCTAGAAGCCAGGAGCGGCCGTCCACTGTTGTAAAATCTCAAGAAGCCATTATGACTGCGAAAATCCCTGTAGGAATTCTGGGTGCTACCGGAATTGTCGGGCAGCGCTTTGTGCAGATGCTGGAGCACCATCCCTGGTTCGAGGTGGCGTGGCTGGCTGCCTCTGATCGTTCTGAAGGCCGTCCGTATGCGGAGGCTGCGCGCTGGAAATTAAAGACAGCGATTCCCTCGAAAGTCGCGGGAATGAAAGTCGCACCTGCAACTCCGGAGGGGGCGCCTAAAGTTATTTTCGCAGCGCTCGATGCCTCGATCGCAGCCGAGATGGAACCTCGCTTCGCCGACGCCGGACACGCGGTGATTACCAATTCCAGCGCACTGCGGATGCAAAGCGATGTTCCGCTGGTGATTCCGGAAGTAAATCATGAGCATGTAAAGCTTATCGAGTGCCAGGCATGGCGCAAAGAGTCAGGCGGATTTGTGGTTACGAATCCGAACTGCTCGGCGATTGGCCTGGTTATCGCTTTGGCTCCGCTGCAAGACGCGTTCGCCCTGGAGACGGTGATGGCGGTCACGATGCAGGCTGTGAGCGGCGCGGGATATCCGGGAGTGGCTTCACTCGACATTCTGGGAAACGTGATTCCTTACATCTCTAAAGAGGAAGAAAAGATGGAAGAGGAAACCCGCAAGCTGCTCGGCAAGTTGAACGGATCCGGTATCGTCATGGGCTCGTTCGGCATGAGCGCGCAGTGCAACCGGGTCGCAGTTGAGGACGGACACACGGAGTCCGTATCGATCAAGCTCAAAAAGAAAGCGAAGCCCGAAGAGATTATCGAAGTCTGGACCAAATTCCGCAGTCTGCCGCAGGAGATGAAGCTGCCCAGCGCCCCGGAACAGCCGGTGCAGTATCTGACGTCGAGCGATCGTCCGCAGCCTCGTCTCGACGTAGACTCAGGCAAGGGTATGACGACCACAGTGGGCCGGTTGCGTCCCTGCAGCGTGCTGGACTGGAAGTTCACTGTGCTCTCGCACAATACGATCCGCGGCGCAGCGGGAGCGGCCCTGCTGAATGCGGAATTGCTGAAGGTGCAGGGTTATCTCGATTAACTGCACTGCATGGGTTGGTGCGCAGGGGTGGAGCAGGGATTCAGCCCTGCATTAAAGATGCTGTTTCGGTGGCGGCTTCAGCCGCTGAGGGGCAAATTGTTCTTAAGAATCGCAGGGGCTAAAGCCCGTTTCCATATGCCGGCTTGCAATACAGCGCTGAAGCGCTGCTCCACCCTGCTTTCATACCCCCTCACTTTGCTTGCTCGGCGCCTCGCCTTGCTTTCACACCAACACGCCCTGCTTTCCTGCTGCCTACGGAATCTACCTCAATGATCGTCATGAAGTTTGGCGGAACCTCGGTGCAGGACGCCAAGGCGATCGAGCGCGCAGGCGCAATCGTCAAAGGACGCATCGCGCAAAAGCCGGTTGTGGTCGTCAGCGCGATGGCCAAGGTGACCGACCAACTGTTGGCAATGGCACGCGCTGCCGGCGCGGGCGATCGCAAGACTGCATTGAAACTCTGCCGTGCTTTGCAGGAACGGCACTACAATACCGCCGGAGAACTGCTGGGAACGGCATTGTTCACGCAATTTCACGGCGACCTGGGCGCTGACTTCGAAACCCTGGAAGAATTGCTGCGCGGCATTGCAGCGGTCGGCGAACTGACGCCGCGCACTACCGACTATGTCTCCGCGTTCGGGGAAATCCTATCGAGCAAGATTGTTGCGGCGGCATTCTCGGCCATGGATATGCCATCCGTGCTCGTAGACTCCCGCGATTGGCTGGTGACCGACAGCGCCCACATGCGGGCCGTCCCACAGTTCGAAGAAACCAACCAGCGTTTGCAGTCGAAAGTTGCTCCTCTCGTGGCGGCCGCCAAAGTACCGGTCATGGGAGGCTTCATCGGGGCGTCCAAGGCTGGCATCACCACGACGATCGGACGCGGCGGGTCAGACTACTCCGCCGCCATCGCAGGCGCTGGACTGGAAGCTGAACGCATCGAGATATGGACCGACGTGGACGGCATGATGACAACCGATCCGCGCATGAGCCCCGATGCGCGACGCATCAAGGTAATCAGTTTCGATGAGGCCGCGGAGTTGGCCTACTTCGGAGCGAAAGTTCTGCATCCGGCAACGGTACTGCCTGCGGTACAGAAGAATATTCCGGTCTACATTCTGAATTCCCAAAATCCTACGTGCGAAGGCACGCGCATAACGGCTCGCGCGCCGCAGTGCCGGAATTCCTTTAAGGCGATTGCGGTGAAGAAGCGCATCACCATCGTGGACGTGGCTGCTCCCCGCATGCAGCTGGCTCATGGCTTTCTCAACGCGATTTTTGCTGCTTTTGACCGGCATCGCGTGGCGGTCGATGTAGTGTCTACATCGGAAGTAAGCGTGTCGCTCACCGTGGATTCGAACGAGTCGATTCCGCCGCTGGCAGCCGATCTGGCTAAACTGGCGGATGTGAAATATGAAGGCCGCAAGGCGATCGTATGCCTGGTTGGCGAGAATTTGCGGGACACGCCCGGTATCGCGGCACGCGTATTCGGCGAACTCGCAGACGTCAAGATACGCATGATTTCGCAGGGCGCCTCGGAGATCAATCTGACGTTTGTGGTGGAAGAAGACGTTGTGCCGGAAGTAGTTCGGCGGTTGCATAAGACGTTCTTCTCGGATTTGGATCCGGAAGTATTTGCTTAGCACAGGCACGCGGGTTCGAGTTCGACCGGCGTTGCGATGGGTTCGCAAGCTCCGGGATGATGCGAAAAGCAGACCTCAGCCGCTGAAGCGCGATCTTTTGTGGAGCTTAGTGGCACGAGTGAACTCGTGCCCTTCCCTTTTCGTGGCGGGCTATCAGGTTTCTGCAAGCCTTCGAAAAGTACAATCTAGTTCTGGGAAGGATGCGACGAGCAAGGACACGACTGGAAGGGCGCTAGCGCGACGGAGACGCGGCACCGCAAAAAGGTTGGCATCCGGAAGGACACAGCGGACAAATGGCATTGCCAAAAAGGCGGCAACCCGGCAAGACGAACGAGCGGCACGACTGGAAAAAGTACGACCGGGAATGGCACGACTTTAAATCGTGCCACAATGGCCGACCAGTCACGCGGCTTCGGCCGCTGCGGGTAGCTTTTAGCGCGCGTAAAGGAATCTTGAGGAACTATCTGTGCACCTGCTTATCCTAGGACGGGGTAAAACCGGCTCGCTGGTCGCGGAAATCGCACGCGAGCGCGGCCACGAAATCACACTGCTGTGCGCTGCGGATAATTTGAATGCGTCCGCACTTACCGCGGAAAAGCTTCGTCACGTAAATGTCGCGGTCGATTTCACCACACCTCAAGCCGTGATGGGCAATATCGAGGCTTGCGTCAATGCCGGCAAAGACCTGCTGGTCGGAACCACAGGTTGGTACGGCGATCTGGATAAAGTGCGCCAGATGGTCGAGAAGAAGGGCACAGGGTTCCTTTACGGCGCGAACTTTTCGATTGGAATCAATCTGCTTTTCGAGGCCGCGCAAACTGCGGCGGGAATCTTGCAGCATCACTATTCGGGACAAATCTTCGAGCGTCATCATGCGCAAAAAAAGGATGCGCCTTCGGGAACGGCTGCGACTCTGCAAAAGATTATCCGTGATACGTCCGGCAAGGAACTGGAAATCACGTCGTTCCGCGAGGGCGATGTGGTGGGCATGCATGAGATCGTCCTCGACTCACCGAATGACACAATTTATCTCTGTCACGATTCGAAGTCGCGCCGCGGATTTGCAGAGGGTGCGGTGCGGGCAGCGGAATGGCTTGCTGGAAAGAAGGGCTTTTTCGACTTTAAGGATATTTGGAGAGAGACTTAAATAGCCAAGCTTCACTCGGCTGGCCGGGTGAGGCACCCGTCCCTATACGTGGTTCGTGGCGACGCCTTCAACATCTGAAGTTTCCCACACCCCTGATTAGCGTTATCTTTGTCTTATGCAATTCCGTGGCTGCGGTACGGCTCTGGTCACACCATTTCGGCAGGATGGCTCGATCGACGAGGCCGCCTTGCGAAACCTGGTCGCGTGGCAGGTGGAATCCGGGATCGACTTTCTGGTTCCCTGCGGCACCACCGGCGAAACACCGACACTTTCCCATGACGAATGGTTGCAGGTCGTCGGCGTAACCGTCGAAGTCGTGGCGGGACGTGTCCCCATCCTGGGTGGTGCAACTTCGAATTCGACCCAGGAGGCGGTCAACAAGGCCAGGGAACTGGCTGCGCTGCCGGGGATCAATGGCATCCTCACTGCTTCGCCTTATTACAACAAGCCCACTCAGGAAGGACAGTACCGGCACTTCCGCGCTATCGCAGAAGCGGTGGACAAGCCCATCATTCTTTATAACGTGCCGGGACGCACCGGCGCGAACATCGAACCGGCCACGCTGGTGCGGCTGGCTGAGGTCCCAAACATCGCGGGAGTGAAAGAAGCCAGCGGCAATATCACGCAGATGGCTGAAGTCTGCAACGCCGTTCCGGAGACTTTTGCAGTTCTGTCGGGCGACGATGCCGTTACGCTGCCCTTGATTGCGCTGGGAGGCGTGGGCATTATTTCCGTGGCTTCGAATGAAATTCCTCGCGAGATGGCCGAGATGACTCGCGCGGCGCTGAATAACGATTGGGAGACGGCTCGCCGGATTCATCGGAAATATCTTCCGCTGATGTTGGGGAATTTTATCGAGTCGAACCCACTGCCGGTGAAGGCCGTGCTCTGCATGATGGGCAGGATTGAAGAGATTTACCGGCTGCCCATGCTGCCGATGCGCCGCGACATGCGGTCCAAGTTGCAGAAGATCGCGGCCGACGTTGGGTTAGTCAGCAAGCCCGCGACGCCGGTCGCGGAGGCGGCCGACTTCTACGTCTACGAAAACTGGCTGGCCGGGCCGCACAAGATCGTGCTGCATCGTTCGGCCTGCAGCCAGTGCAATCATGGCAAAGGACGTCCTTCGGGGCATGATGCGAACCATGCCCGGTGGCATGGTCCGTATCCAACGCTTTCGGAGGCGCGTGCGGCATCGCAGCAGATGGCGGGGGTGCTGATTCGCAGCGAGTGTAAGTGTATTTGATTTCAGATTGAAGATTTTAGATTTCAGATTGAAAAATTAATAAATGTTGAATTCGGTCTTTATGGAGTTTCGGAAGTCCAGTAGGCACGGATCTAACGATATCTTCGCAACGAATTGAGAAGGGCACGGCTTCAGCCGTACCGCAAACAACGCTGGTCCCGCGGCTTCAAGCCGCTGGGGTTTGCTCTGAAAACTCGTAAAGCTAACCTCAGGCGCTAAAGCGCAAATCCATTTTCGACTTTTTGCGGCACGAGTGAACTCGTGCCCTTGCCCATTTCGTCCCCATTCTTGATTTATTGAGCGAATGTTCATCGCCTTGCAATCTGAAATCTAAAATCTGCAATCTGAAATCCTTTCTTTTATACTTCCCTACTCATGTCCTCACTGCAAGCTGCGATTGAACGCCTGGCCACGCTGGGCGAGGTGGAACAGAATCCTGATGCGCGCAAGACCTTTCTTGAGTTTCGCGAACAACTCACCAAAGGCGAGATTCGCGCCGCTGAAAAGATCGATGGCGAGTGGAAAGTCAACGCCTGGGTGAAACAGGGCATCCTGCTGGGCTTTCGGCTGGGCGAACTCAGTTCGATGGGCGACGCTGCGCTCTCCTTCGTGGACAAAGATACTTTCCCCGCACGCCAGTTTGCCGTGGCTGACAAAGTGCGCGTGGTCCCTGGCGGATCGTCGGTGCGCCAAGGAGCTTATGTGGCGCCTTCGGTAATCTGCATGCCGCCCATGTTTATCAACGTCGGCGCCTACGTGGACGAGGGCACCATGGTGGATTCGCACGCGCTGGTCGGCTCCTGCGCGCAGATCGGCAAGCGGGTTCATCTTAGTGCCGCTGCTCAAATTGGCGGTGTGCTGGAGCCAGTCAACGCCGCGCCAGTCATCATCGAAGATGACGTGTTGGTGGGCGGCAATTGCGGCGTTTATGAAGGCACGCTGGTGCGGAGTCGGGCAGTGCTGGGAGCGGGGACGATCCTGACGCGGTCGACGCCGCTCTATGACATCGTGCGCGGCGAAGTCTACAAGGCTACCGCCGAAAAACCTCTGGAAGTGCCCGAGAACGCCGTGGTTGTGCCCGGATCGCGAGCGGTGAAGAAAGGACACGCGGCAGAGTGGAATTTGTCGCTCTACACTCCGGTCATTGTGAAATATCGCGATGAGAAGACCGACCGTGGAATCGAACTAGAAGAATGGTTGAGATAGTGTCACTAGTTGGGCGATTTACTAACCACGGCACTTTGCTTTTTCAGCGTCAGTCGAAATTTTACTGTGACCTCGGTCTCAACCACAACAGGTATGCCGTTAAGCAAATAAGGTTGATAGCGCCATTTTGCTACGGCCTGCCTAGCGGACTCAGCCAGTGCGGGATTCCCGCGTAGGGTGTTTATCTTGTAAACCGACCCGTCTTTCGCCAGCGTCAGGTCCAAAATCACGTCCCCTTCAAGATGTGCGGCTCGGGCTTCTGGGGGATAAATGGGTTGCACCATGTGAGCGATCTTCCCCCGGGGTATTGTGCAAACGATATGGGTGTAACTTTTTCGAGATTTGAAGGATGTGCCAACAATGAAAGGCTCAACAACATAAAGCAGGCGGTGGGAGCAATAGCACGAGCCCTCATGTTTTGTTAGACACCAGCGACCGAGACTTCGAGCAGTTTTCTATCTATTTCGTTCAGCACCTTGAGTTGGCCGAGCTTCTGAATTACCGCGTCGGCTTCATGCAAGCCGGACGCTGGGTAGGTGCTGGTAATTCCGATCGCTTTCATTCCTCCTGCGTGGGCAGCGCGAATGCCGGCGGGAGCGTCTTCGATGACCAGACAGTCTTTCGGATTCACTCCCAACAACCTGGCTCCTGTGAGATAAGGTTCCGGGTCGGGCTTGCCCTTGGACACGTCGTCGGCTGAAACCAGCACATTTGGAATGGGCAGATTGCCGAGCTTCAGGCGCGCCGTAGCCAGGTAGCGAGTACCGGAGGTGACCACGCACCAGCGTCCTTCGGGAATGGACGCGAGTAAGTCCGCGGCGCCTGACATGACGGAGACGCCTTCCTGATCTTCGGCTTCGCGCTTTTCCAGCATGAGTGCTTCTGCTTCGGCGTCGATATGCGGGGCAAGTCGTCTCACGATTTCAATAGTGCGTACGCCGTGAGCGATGTCCAACACTCTCTGCGGATCGATGTTGTTGTCTTCCGCCCAGCGGCGCCACTGGCGGGTGACAGAGCCGGTAGAGTTCACGAGGACTCCGTCGAGGTCGAAGAGAATGGCAAAGCAATTGAAAGTCTTCATGAACGGTTCAGTAGTGATTTACTTTGAAAATACTAAAAGGCTTGTCATTCCGTAGCGCGGCGTTATCGCGCGAGGAATCTGCTGTTGTGCTGCCTGCAGCAAACAGATTCCTCGCCGATAAAGCTGGCTTCGGAATGACAAGACTAGGGTTCAATTCTCACGACGGCAGGGCTTTCGGTGCGTCAGATACCACGATCAGCTTCCCGTCATCCCTTCGGCTGCGAATTTCCATGTGGCGTTTTCTAAAGTGCGAGCGGGCGCGCTCTCCCCAGGCGCGCACGAAGTAGTAGTTCAAGCTCGCGCCGATGACCGAACTGGCAAGAGGAATTATTCGTCCCGCCCATTTTTCGACCACTTCCCTGCTGGCCTGGGCGGCAATGCGCTGGATAACCCGTGGCACGAACCGGCTGACCACTTCCTTCTCCAGCAGCTCGCGGCTGATGTCTACGCCGGCTGCGGTGGCTGCGGCGATCCATAGTTCAGCGGTTTCTTCTTCGGTGTTGAATTCGAAACCGTAGATCAAGCTGAGCTTCTGAATAGTGCGCAGGGTCACACCTGACAGGATTCCCATGTCTGGAATGATGGTCATCAGGCCGCCCAGTCCGAACCCGGCGCCTTCGGCGGCTGCGACTTTCATCCCGCTACGGATAACGCGATGTGCCAGGGCGTCCAGGTGTTCGACGTCCACGGAATAGACGCCTTGAAAATTTGTGATGGGGAGGCCGTAAGCGGCGCGCACTTGCAGCAAGAACTTGTTGGGATCGACCTTCACGGTTTCATAGGCGCGATGAAAGCCGCGGCGCAAGCCGTCTTCGACCCGCCGTCGCAGCCATGTTTTACGCTCCTGCTCAACCATGTAGTTCAACCTTATCGCAGATGATGGCTGGTGGGAAGATTACGGTGGATGTGGGGGCCGGCAAAGTCCACTACATCAGCGCAGGAGCGCCGGCGCTCGCGTCTACATTGCTTGTGCTACGATCAATGCACCGCATGCCAACTGGAAAATTGCACATTGTGCCCCTCGGAGGCCTGGGCGAGTTCGGAATGAACTGCATGGCCGTTCGTTGGGGTGACGATATTATCGTCATCGACGGCGGCCTGATGTTTCCCGAGGCCGAACTGCTGGGCGTCGACATTGTTGTTCCCGATATCTCCTACCTGACCGAGAACCGCCAGAAGGTCAAAGGCATCGTTCTTACTCACGGCCACGAAGACCACATCGGGGCGCTGCCGTGGATTCTTAGCGAACTGAACGTGCCCGTGTGGGGCACCGAGTTCACGCTGGCTTACGTCGAAGACAAGCTTGAAGAGCACGGATTGCTCGACGATGCCGATCTGCGCGAGATCCGCGCGGGCGAGAGTTTCAAGATCGGACCATTCACGGTCAATCCGATCCGGGTCACGCACAGTCTGGTGGATTGCGTGGCGCTGGCCGTCCACACGCCGCTGGGCGTGATCATTCACACCGGCGATTTCAAAGTTGACCCGACGCCTACCGACAACCGGTTGTTCGATCTTCACGCCTTTGCGGAGTACGGCAAAACCGGAGTGCTGGCGCTGTTTCAGGATTCGACCAACGTCGAGCGCCAGGGCTACACGCCGAGTGAGCGCGCCGTGCGGCGGAAATTTGACGAGGTATTCGCGCATACCAAGCGGCGATTGTTCATCTCGTGTTTTTCGTCATCGATCCATCGCATCAAGCTGGCAGTCGAGATGGCGTGGCAACACGGGCGCAAGGTGGCGTTTGCCGGGCGTTCGATGAATAATTCCGCGGAGATCGCCGAGGACCTGGGTTACATCGAGATTCCTGAAGGCCTGCTGATCCATCCCGGCGAGATGAAGAATTTTCCACCGGAGAAGGTCTGCGTGCTGATCAGCGGAACGCAGGGCGAACCAATGTCGGCGCTCTCACGCGCCGCAGTGGACAATCACAAGCACGCCAAGATTGAAAAGGGCGACACCGTCATGCTCTCGTCGCGGATCATCCCCGGCAACGAGAAGGCCATCTATCGCATGATCGATCACCTGTTCCGGCGCGAGGCGCATGTGATTTACGACGACGGTTCGTCGCCGCCAGTGCACGTCAGCGGACACGCCAGCCAGGAAGAATTGAAGTTGATCATCAACTTGGTGAAACCAAAATATTTCATCCCGATCCACGGAGAGTACCGGCAACTGAAGTTGCATGCGGAGATGGCCGGGGCGATGAAAGGGTCGGTCGGCAATGTGATGCTGATCGAGAGTGGCGATATTCTTGAGTTCGACGAACTGGGCGCGCGCAAGGCTGGCCGGGTGAATGTGGGCCGGGTCTGCATCGACTCCGGATCGCGCACCGACGTGGTGGAAGACCTGATTGTCAAAGACCGCCGGCACTTGAGCGAAGACGGCATCGTGCTGCCGATTATTGCGATCAACAAGCTCACAGGCAAAGTTGAAACGTCTCCCGAGATCGTGACTCGCGGGTTCTCTCCCGGAGAAGACGGCTTCGTCGATGGGGCGCGGCAGATCGTGATGCAGACGCTGGAAATGTCGAGCGCGGAAGAAAAGGGCGACTACGGTGTGATCAAAGAAAAGATCCGCACCGATCTTAAGCGCTATATTTCGAAGCAGACACAGAAGCGACCGCTGGTCATGCCGGTGATATTGGAAATCTAGAGGTTGTCATCCTATAGCGGAGGATGACAGTGGAGAAGCTCCCATCGTCACTCTCAATGACATTCGCGAAGCGCAATCTCGTCTGCGCGGCGTTGCCGTTCGCACCCTGTTGATTCCGTCGCACCTCCACGAGTCCGCGGACCTTAACGACAGCCGTCAGCTTTACCTTAAGCCGGAAAATCAGCAGCCCATCGGATCGTTCAAACTGCGGGGCGCGTACAACAAAGTCGCTTCCCTGCCGGAGAAAGAACGCAGCCGCGGCGTCATCACCTATTCCAGCGGTAATCATGCTCAGGGAGTCGCTTATGCGGCGCGCGCAATGGGCGTCAAGGCGGTCATCGTGATGCCGGGAAATGCGCCTGCTGTAAAACGCGAGGCAACCCTTGCACTGGGCGCGGAGATCATACTGGTGGGCCCGGCCAGTTCCGAGCGGCAAGCCAAAGCTGAAGAACTGGCTGCACTGCATGGATACGCGATCGTGCCGCCTTACAACGACGAAATGATCATTGCGGGCCAAGGCACCATGGGACTGGAAATTCTGGAAGACTTACCGGAAGTGGGGACCGTGATCGCGCCGGTCGGCGGAGGGGGGATGCTCAGCGGAATCGCAACCGCGATCAAGCTGAGCAGGCCGTCCGTGAAAGTAATTGGAGCGGAGCCGGAACTGGCGGCGGATGCTCAGGCCAGCTTGCGGTCCGGCAAGATTGTGCATTCCTCGGCAGAGGATACGACCCGCACGCTGGCGGACGGGTTGCGCACCCAGAGTATTGGCGCACTCAACTTTGAGCATATCCGTCGCTATGTGGATGACATTGTGACTGTGAGCGAGGCCGAAATCCGGAAAGCGACACGGATGCTGGCTGCCGATCCCAAGACGTTGGCGGAGCCGAGCGGGGCGGTGGCAGTGGCAGCGTTTCTGTTTCATCGAGGCGAGTTGCCAAACACAATCGTGAACGTTGCGGTGATCAGCGGCGGGAATATTGAAGCTGGGATGCTAGCGGAGCTGAGGAATGAGAAGGCATGACCTCGACTTTTAGCGCCGGCGTCCCGGTTGCTGAGCGCCGCATGGCGAGGGCGGGACGCCCTCGCGACAGCCGGCGAGACGCCGGCGCTACATTGTATGGGGCGTTTTTAGCGATCGGCTGCCTGCTCGCCTTCGCCATTCCCTCTGGTGCCGCGACTTACGAGCGTGGCGCTGTCGTACGCGTGGCGCAGATCTATCTTTCTCCCGACACAAGTTCTGCGAAGCTGGCGGAAATGGATCGGGGACGTGAAATCATTGTCCTTGAAACAAGCCGGGAGTGGGTCCACGTTGAAGCCAATCTGACCGAGGAACGCACGGTCACCGGTTGGGTGCTCGATAAAGGTGTGGTGCGGGCTTCGACTCCGAACGGCGACAAGATACTGTTTGGCGAGGCTGTCGATTCGGAAGACCAGGCCAGCCGCAGGCATGGGCGTAACGGCGCTGCGCAGGACGCCATGCGGCTCTACTACTCTGTCGCTGATTATTTTCCTACTTCAGCGTTGGCTGGTGAGGCCATGTATCGCTCCGCCGACATCCGCTGGCAGCTTGAAAAGGCGGATGTGTCATCCCGTCCTTCGGCGCGGGAGCGCGAGTCTTACTTGCGCGAAGGCATGGAAGAGAAATACATGAAAGAGGTCATCAAGAAATTTCCTGGCTCGAAGTGGGCCGACCTCGCCGCATTTCATTTGATCGACAACAAGCTGTGCGGCGACTGGCAGGGTAGTTCGAAGTGTCCGGTGAAGGAATCGGAGATGTATGAGAAGTACGCCACGGAACATCCTCAGTCTCCGGCGGCAGCGGAGGCGCTATACGACGCCGCCTGGCGATGGTCGGCGCTGATCGAGATTTACAAGACGGAAGAAGAACCGAAGAAGTCGGACGAAGCGCGGGGCAGGGCGATTGCGCTGGCGCAGAAGGCGGCGTCGCAAACTGCGTCCGAGGACTGGTCATCGCGCGCCCAGCGATTGCTCTACATGATTGATCAGGGCATACCGACTTACGGAACCTCGACCCAGTGACAGATCGAAGCAGTTGTCTCAGGGTCGGGACAGCCGCTCTTTTCTTCATGGTCGCGGCCGTGAGCCTGATGATTTCGCTCCCATGGGCTTCGGCGCAGGATTCGGCGCCGGGCGGAAAGATCACTCGGCCCGGGGTGAAGGAATTCCAAGTTCCGTTCAGCTCCCTCAAACCGGACGCAACATTCAAGATCGGCACGGACGCAGACTGGGTGCAGATCACTGACGATGCAGTTTGGGTAGCCAGTTCAGAACCCGCTTCAGTCCATAGGATCGATCCCAAAACCAACAAGGAAGTTGCCATCGTGAGCGTGCCCGGCGATCCATGTTCCGGTCTGACATTTGGTTTTGGCAGTCTGTGGGTACCGCTATGCGGCAAGCCAAACTCGATGGTGCGGGTTGATGCGACGACCAACCAGATCGTGGCAACGCTTTCGATTGGGCCGGCGGCCCCTGAGGGAGGAATCGCTGCCAGCCGCGACAGCGTCTGGATGGTCACCGACAATGCCGGCACGCTCGTCCGTATCGACCCTGTGTCGAACAAAGTGCGCCAGACAATTTCCATTGCGCCCGGCTCCTACAATACCGTGTTTGACGGAAGCACGTCCGGAGACGGCACGATATGGATCACCGGAGGCATTGCCAATATCGTGACCGCAGTCGATGCATCATCGGGCGTGGTGTTAACCACGGTCCCGGTCGGTCCCAAGCCCAGGTTTCTCGCCGTTGGCGGAGGTTCTGTCTGGACTCTAAACCAAGGCGATGGAACTGTTACGCGTGTCGATGCGCAGAGCAGAAAAGTAATAACGACCATCGCAGTCGGTATTCCGGGTCACGGCGGCGACATCGGGTGGGGCGCGGGTTTTGTATGGACCACCGTGTTTGGTGTCCCGCTCACTGCCATTGATGGAAAAACTAACAAGATATTCCGCCAATGGGTCGGGGATGGCGGCGATGCGCTTCGTTTTGGTCATGACTCGGTGTGGTTGACCGATTACAAGCACGGAACGTTTTCGCGTATCAGCTATACCGAGATTATGAAATCCAAGACCTCGCAATAGGTTTCGCAGCAATTCGTTATTTCCACAACAATCGCTCTCGCTATTGCGGCCACCGTTGCGCCTTCTGCGATAATGTTTGTCCCACTCTCGGGAGGAAGCTTGAACGATTACCTGCTGTCTGTAGTGTTAGGAATCATTGAGGGACTCACGGAATTTCTGCCCGTCAGCTCTACCGCGCATCTGCGAATCGCCGAGGCGCTTTTTCACCTCAGCCTGTCGGATGGGTACTGGAAGATGTACACCATCGTGATTCAGTTGGGAGCCATTCTCTGTCTGCCTGTGTACTTTCGGGAACGGATTGCGAAATTTCTCTCGACCTTTCCGCATGGAGAGAGCGGCGACCGTACCGCGCTGACCCATCCGTTGGGGCTGACTGCAATCGCCTTTTTGACGACCGCGATTCCTGCGTTTCTCTTGACCAAGATCATCGGCAAACATCTTGAGAGTCTGTACATCATGGGAATGTCGTTGCTGGTGGGCGGCGTTGGGATGTGGATCGTGGATATCATGAACGCAGACGCCGAAGCTGCCGGGCCGAGCGCTTCTGGCGGCCGGATTCATACGTGGAAAATGGAAGCCATGAGCCTGGGCCAGGCGATCTGGATTGGGGCGTGCCAGATTCTGTCGGCGGTGTTTCCCGGGACGTCGCGGTCGATGTCCACGATCGCGGCAGGGCAGTTGGCAGGCATGTCGCGAGCATCGGCGCTGGAGTTTTCGTTTTTTCTCTCCATTCCGACTATGGTGGCGGCAACCGGATACGACTTGCTCAAATCCCTGCGCGGGAAAGGCGCGAACCCCATCGGAGTGGCACAGATTGATTCCCACGGATGGGTCGTGCTCGCGATTGGGTTTGTGGTTTCGTTTCTCGTGGCGTATGCAGCGGTGGCTTGGTTCATTGCCTGGGTGCGGAAGCATGGGTTTGCGCCGTTTGCGGTGTATCGCATTGTGCTGGGAATTCTGGTGCTCGTGCTTGCTGCAAGACTCGCGGGATAATACTGTTGTTCTCTGCCGGTTCAGTCAGCTGCTTGATTCTTGCCGCGCTTCACTCGGCTGAACAGCCTTGGGCGGCTGTTCCCACGTGGTCTGCTGTAGATTCATTCTTGGTTGCTCCCTGCTTCGGCAAGAGCTGACACCAAGGCGGGCATTCTGCCCGCCTACCGGGCCGGCGGGACGCCGGCTCTACAAGAGGAAACTAACTCGACACTGTTGCCGAATTCCGTCATTGTTGGACTGCTCCACTCTTGTCATAATTGTTGGGCTCTGGCTTGGCGCGCAAGACATACCCATGAAGTTTTTCTCACAGATTTTCGCTCCCACGAACAACCGGCGACTCAATGAGCTGATCGGATTTGTGCTCTGCGTTTCGGGACTGCTTTTGTTCCTGGCCCTGGCCTCCTATTCTCCTCTTGATCCTTCGTTCAATAGCGCGTCCGTACTCACCGGTTCGCAATCGGCACGCAACTGGATCGGTCTGGTCGGGGCCATTGTCTCCGACTTGATGCTGCAAGGTCTGGGGATTGGTGCATTTCTGGTTCCGGTGTTCTTGCTGGCGCTGGGCTCGCGGTGGTTCCGGTCGCGGAAAGTTGTCTCTCCGATCGCAAAATCCCTGGGAGCGGCGTGGCTGCTGCTGTTCGTCCCGGCGCTCTTGGCGCTTATGCCTGGACACGTGCGTTGGGTGGGCGCGATCCCAATGGAAGGACTGGCCGGAAGAATCGTCGGCGATATCCTCATCCACTACTTGAATCTCGCTGGCGCATATATTGTGTGCGCTACGGTTTTGGCAGTCGCCCTGTATCTGACTACTGCTTTCTCTTTTTCTGCTCTGCAAGTCTGGGCTCCGACCCGTTTCGCTTTTGTAGTCGCGCTCTGGAATCGTTACCAGGACTGGAAAAACAACCGGACGAAGAAGCAGATGCAGAAAGAGCTGGAAAAGCGGCGAGCTACGCGGCCGACGATCACAGCTCAACTGGTTCCGGCGCGTCCTGCTGCGGTTCCATCCCAGATTCACGGGCCTGAGCCTGCCCGTGTGACGGGCATCGACCGCATGACGGTTGCTGAACGAGCCGAAGAGCATCAGCCAGCGGTATCGGCGCAGCGCAACGTTCCTGCGGCAGTCGTTCCGGATGTTGAAGTCACGGAGCGGGCCGACACCGGAGCCAAGCCAAAGACGACCATGCCGCGCATTGCTGCCGGTGGTTTCAAGCTTCCGCCGAGCAGTTTGCTGAACCGTCCCGACGGACAACAGGCCGTCGATGCTGACGAATTAAAGTTGACGGCGCAGGTGCTCACGGAAAAGTATTCGGAATTCGATGTCCACGGCCAGGTGACGCAGATCAATCCCGGGCCGGTGGTCACGACGTTTGAATACAAACCTGAAGCTGGAATCAAATACAGCCGCATCACCAACCTCACCGACGACCTGTGCCTGGCGCTCAAGGCCGAAAGTATTCTGGTGGAGCGCATGGCAGGCAAGTCAACGGTTGGAATACAAGTACCAAACCGCGAGCGCGAAATTATATGGCTGCGCGAGAACATTGAATCTTCCGAGTTCATCGGCACCAAATCGAAGCTGACGCTGGCGCTGGGCAAGGACATCAACGGACGTATCGTCACCGCCGATCTCGCCGGCATGCCTCACCTGCTGATCGCGGGCTCGACCGGAGCGGGCAAGAGCGTGGCCATCAATGCCATGATCATGTCCATTTTGTACAAGGCCACGCCCGATCAGGTGCGGCTCATCTTGGTGGATCCGAAGCGTCTGGAGTTGGGCAACTACGAAGGCGTGCCGCATCTTTTCACTCCGATCATTACTGAGCCCAAGCTTGCTGCCAATGCGTTGCGCAACGCCGTTCGCGAAATGGAACGCCGCCTGAAATTGCTGGCTGAAAAAGGCGTCCGCAACATGGAGCAGTACAACAAGCTGTTCGATGACGAAGGCACACGCAGCCTGTTCGGCGATGATTCGGAAGACCGGCCATTGCCCTATATCGTCATCATCATCGACGAATTGGCCGACCTGATGATGCTGGACTCGGGCAACGTGGAAGAGTCCGTCACCCGTTTGGCTCAAATGGCTCGGGCGGTAGGAATTCACCTGGTGCTGGCCACGCAGCGTCCGTCGGTCGACGTCATTACGGGACTGATCAAAGCCAACTTCCCTGCCCGCATTTCGTTCCGGGTGGCCACCAAGGTGGATTCACGCACCATTCTTGATTCCAACGGCGCAGAGGCTCTGCTGGGAAAGGGCGACATGCTGTATCTGCCGTCTGGATCATCGCGGCTGCATCGATTACACGCGCCGTTCGTAACGGAAAAAGAGATCGCCGCGGTAGTCGAATTCTGGCGAGCGCAGGGCTTGGCGGAGTACGAAGAGAAGTTCCTACAGGCTCCGAAAGACGAACACGGATCGAGCGAGGGCGGGTCTTCGGGCGAAATCGGTGAAGAGGAAAATGATCCGCTTTACAACGATGCGGTTCGCCTGGTGATCGAGTTCGGCAAAGCCTCGACTTCCTTGCTGCAACGCCGCCTGCGGATCGGTTACGGCCGTGCCGCCCACTTGATCGATCTGATGGAGCGCGATGGGATTGTAGGCGCGGCGGATGGGCCGAAGCCGCGTGAGGTGTTGAAACGTCCTGATTGGGTTTCGGAAGTCGAAGAGTCGATGCGGTAACGGGGAGGGCACGACTTCAGTCGTGCCAATTGGTCGTGCAGACTTTCCCTTCAGCCTCTGAGGTCGCCTCTTTTCTCCCGCTTTGCGCTCTCGAGACCGCGATTTTCAAACAACTGCCACAGCACACCTCAGCAGCTAAAGCTGCGTCATCGACGGCTTAGTTGTGGCACGAGTGAACTCGTGCCCTTCCCGGGGTGGGACAAAGGCCGCTCGAATTAGAACCACGCACACTTCAGCAAGTTGCGACCTTAGCCTTGCGCTTCTGTGCGTAGTCCTCGGATGGCCAGTACTGCTAATACAATAACGGCCAGAATCATCGCCAGCCACAGCACTGCTTTATGACGCTCTGACCAGGGGCGCTCGTCCGGTCGGCCGGTATACGCTTCGTTGTGCGCGCCAGGGCTCAGTTCGGCTTTCGCTGCTGTGGGGTCAGGTTTGAAGAATCGGGCATAGTCGTAAATCGGCGGGCCGAGCTTGTCGTCACCGTAGTAAAGCTTGAGCTGCGACCTGCTCTGGACGTCGAAATATACTCGGCGCTCCAGCGAGAGTAAGTCGACGGCCGAGATCGACAGGGGTGGATTGTCTCCGTTGTCTACCGTGACCTTCAGCTGGCCGGAAGTCTGTTCGCCAACGGAGACATCCAGTTCTTCCGAGACGACGGTCGTGCCAGCGCGATTGATCCGCACGCGCGTGATGTCACTGCCCATACCGTAGTGATTGTCGTTCGCGTCCGAGAACATGACGGCTCTGCGAAAGTTCACTTCTTTCGGATCGACCTGAAAGCGAATCCGGTCCACCGGAACTTTCGCCGCCGAGTTGCACATGATCACGGTGGTCCGTCCAACTTGAGAGGACGCGCCGCAGGATCCTACGCTGATCCAGGCCGCTTTGGTTTCCTGGAGGTTGTAGACTGTCGCGCCTTTGACCTGTGCAGGAGTGATGCCAGCCGCCAGTTTCACATGCAGAATGCGGAAGCTCGAGGGAGGCAACTTTAGTACAGCATTCGAGCCTAATTCTTCGTGGGTGAAGTCATAGAGAGTGGAATTTGGCAGCTGAGTCAGCGTCTTTGAGCCGGGTTGGTTGGCGCCTGCGACCGACGCGGTGGCTATGAAGTCTCTCGCGTCGAGTTGCAGGCGGATGCGGTCGTACTCGGCGATCTGGCCCAGGTCGAGATCAAATTCAGTGTGTCCGGCAACGCTGCCCAGATTCAGGATTCTCGCAGGTTCTTCGTGCGTGGAGGTTCCGCCGCGCTGTTCGCTAAGTGCGTATTGCACCTGGGAGTCGTCCTCGTAAATTCGCAGATCGGCCAGGTCGGGCCGGGCGTGAGTCCATGTTTCTTCATCGACAACAAAATAGTTCTGCGGATTGGTCTGGACTGTGCGGACTTCGCGGACAGTGGTGAAGTAAGAAATGGAAGGCTCGTGGACAGTACCACTAAGAGCCACAGTCAACGCGAATACGAGCGCGAGAGATTTCATGTGCTGGCCGGACCTGCTTCAGAGTGGCTGGCCAGCTTGAGCCAGTCACGTTGATAAACAAATGAGATGGCCAGCAGCAAAACTCCCAGCACGATGAAGCTCACAATGCGGTATCCGCGGTCGAGTTCCGACACGTCGTAAAGGAATACCTTGCCGATGGTGAAGGCGATCAGCACCAGCGCTTGCCAGCGCACGAAAGCCGAACGCCGCCAAAAACCAACAATCATCAGCATCGCACCGTACGACATCCACAGAGCCGAGTAGGTGAAGTCGCGGGCAATTTTCAGATGATGCCAATTGGCCCAGGCAACGGGACTCCATTGGTCCTGGGGGCGCGGGTTTGTCATTTGCTGCCTGTAGTAGTCGGCAATTTCGCGGCTCAACGCAATGAGAGCAAGCGCATTCAAGGCGATTACTGAAATCATGGCTACGGTGCGTCCAGCTTGATCTTTCCGGCGGTTGCCGAACCAGGCGACCGCGCCCAGCACCATGATCGCTGTGACGTACGTCGCCATCCGCGTATTGAAGATGGGGGTAGTAATGTAGAAGTTGTCAATCAGCAGCAAGCGGCCCACGCCGAGGGCCAGAGCGCCAAGCACAAATGCATTGAGCAGCTCGGAGTGAATGCGGTCAGCCACCCACAGCAGTATTGCTGCTTCGACGAACCATCCCATGGTGACCCAGTGGGCGTCGAGGCGAATGGGAATCGCGACCGTGATAAAACCCATGGCCAGCGCCAGGTGCAAGAGATCGACGGTTCTTGCGGTTTCAGCGCTGGCGGCTCGGACGCGGGACTTGCGACTAAGAAATACGTAAAGGGCAGCCAAGGCCAAGGCAAACCAAGCCGTATCCTTGGTGCCGATCTCTTCGAACATGATGTAGATTTGCAAAAAATATCCGGCGGCATTGATCACGGCGATCAGAGGAGGAACGAGATCAGACCATCTTCCCTTCTCCGCCTGGAGCGTCACCATCGGGGCCACGGCAAAGATGGCGAAGAACAGCGTGGCAAAGCCGACCGTCATGCGTAATTGCGTGAGATCGTAGAAACTCGAATACCAGCCGACGTAAAGCGACAGCGTGCCGACGTAGCTCAGGATCAGCAGGCGTCGCCACGGCTTCAGGACGAGCAGAGCCAGCGCGCCCAGATCAAGAATGGCTACATAGGCAAACAGCGCGACTTCACGGTTCTGGCCGGTGGAAAGAAGCAACGGTGTGCTGAAGCCGCCGATCAGGGCAAATGCGGCCATGACTTCCGCGTCCTGCGTCCAGGCCATCACTGCTGTGGCGGCAGTCACAGCAAACATCATCATGAAGGCCACGCTGCTGGGTATCAGGTTGTAGACCTGAAATGCAGCGTAGAGGGAGAGGTAAAGAACGCCGATCCCGACGGCCTTCAAGAAATAGGAAAAAACTCGATAACCGCGGCGGCGAAAGGTCTCGCTCCAAACTACGACGGCGATTCCGGCGAGAAGTCCGATGGCGACGCGGCCTGCTGGCCCGATCCAGTCATTGTCGAAGGCAAATTTCAGGAAGTAGGAAACGCCGATCAACACGGCGGTGATGCCGATACGATTCAGCCAGTGCGAGCCGATGCGGGATTCCAGGTCTGGGCTACTCACCTTTGGAGACGAGATCTGGGGTGCGGCAAGAATCGGTGACGCGATCGGCGGAATAGCCGCGGACTTTGGTTCCAGTGCAGGCGAGGATGTTTTTGCCGCGGCCGGTGCTTCGACAGCCACTCCGTGGTGCATATTTAATGCTTTTTCGAGGCGAAAGACGCGAGCTGTGAGTTCCGCCACCAGCCGTCTAAGTCCTGCAGCTCGCCGTCTGAACTGGCCACCTAACCTCCGGGAAACTGATTTCCGAAGCATTATCTGCGAAACTGGAGCGGGTTTCACAAATTATTCGAGAGGACGAACCATGAAGTGTCTCACGGAATATTTGAAGTTTCACACCCGCTCTCATCGTGCATACGTGCACATCACGCCGCAAGTCGAGGAGATCGTCGGCAGAAGCAAAGTGAAGGAAGGCATGGTGCTGGTTTCGGCGATGCACATCACGGCTGGCGTCTACGTAAATGACAACGAAAGTGGACTGATCGAAGATATCGATCAATGGCTGGAAACGCTGGCGCCGTTCCGCAAGGATTACAAGCATCACGATACCGGTGAAGACAACGGCGATTCACATCTCAAGGCGCTGCTGATCCACCACGAAGTTATCGTGCCGATCACGGCGGGCAAGCTTGATCTGGGAACCTGGCAGAGAGTCTTTTACGCCGAGTTTGACGGTCAACGGGACAAGCGGGTAATCGTAAAGGTCATGGGCGAGTGAGTGAGGGGAAGTAAACAGGACACACCCAGACTCTCTGCGTCAGAGAGAAAGCTCCTTCGTCTCCGCGGACTACTCAGCATTCTGCGCTAGTGCTTTACGTTCACATCCGGATCCGCACTCATCGCCAGATTAACCCGGCTCTGAATCGTGTAGTGATAGACGGCGTACGGCGTGTCCGCCTTCACTGGACCGGAGCCAACACACCCTTCTGGCGGAACTTCGAATTCGCATTTCGTAAAAGGCGAACTGCCTTCCTCGAACTTGACCAGAAAGCCGTCGCCGGTCGAGTGCCACTCGACCTGGTCGCCTGCGTATTTGCTTACGTTGACAACTTCGCAATCCACATCGCATTCCTCGTAAATATGTACTCGGACCGATGCTGGTTCTTTTCGCGTCGGCATAGTTGCCTCCATTGTTTGAAAAGGTGTCTAAGGGCCCCTTACTGCTTAGCGCCGCGTAGTATAGCCTGAAGCGCGGGGTCTTGCTGCAAATGATCGAAGTCCGGGGTGGTGGTGACCTGACTTGCCGGCAGACCAGCCACTAAAGCCTTCCGCAGGCTCTGGATGGTGCGATCCTTGTCTCCAAGGTGGTTGTAAACCAGCGCGCCCTGGAACTCGACACTGGGGCTCGCAGGGGCGAACGACTCTGCTTTTTGCAGGGAGGCCAGCGCATCCTGCTTCTTGTCGATCATGGCCAGATAGGTCGCCCGGAAGGCCCAGATACGGCTGTCGCGGGGATTCACCCGAAGCTCATCATCGGCCAGGCGGATGGCCTCACTATAGGCATCAATGGCTTTCTGGCGCTTGTCCGGGACCAGGTAGTAAGCATCTCCCAAATTGCCCCAACTGAGCCAACTGGTTTTTTCGAACTTCAGCCCTTCTTCGAAATTACGCGCGGCTTCGTCATACTTCCGCATGAGGAAGTATGCGTTGCCCAAATTGTCATAGGCCTCGACTGTGGAACGGATCGACAGGGATTTCTGCAATACGTCGATCGCCTGGGTAGGCCGCCCCAGCCGGACGTACATCGCGCCAAGATCGGAGTAACCGCGGGAATTATCCGGCGCCAGGGTTATGACTTCCTGAAACATTTTGGCGGCATCTTCAAAACGTACCTGCTCCCAGTAGAAGACACCGAGCCAACTGTAGCTGGCCCAATACTGCGGCCGCAGACTGATGGCTTTGCGAAATGTAGCTTCGGCCTCTCCCGGCTTGTTCAACTTTTGGTAGACGTCGGCCAGTCCGCGAAAGGTTTCATCGCTGGTGGCATCCAGCGTCGTGGCCTTCTGGAATTGAGCAACCGCCTTCTCGTACTGCCCGGTAGTCCGGTAGACATATCCGAGGCAGGTGTATCCTTCCGCCAGATTCGGGGACAAGCTCACAGCCTGATCGCAGGCTGACCTGGCTTTCTCCATCCACTCGCTGCCTCCCTGCCCTTCGTCGTATCCCAGCCAGTACGCCCTGCCCAGCGCGGCATATGCCTGGGCATATCTCGGATCAAGAGTGAGTGCGCGGTTGAAGGCAAAAATGGCGCTGTCGATGTTCTCGTGCTTGTGGTAGTCGAGCAAGTATCCGCGGCCGCGGAGATACTGGTCGTAGGCCGATGGATCTCCGGTTCCGTGTGCAGCCAGGACTACACGGTCGTTGCTCTTGATGGCCAACCCCAGCATGTGCAGGGTGCCATCCACGACGCGGTCTTCCACCGCGAAGGCATCGCTCAAATCGGCGTCAACTGTCTCGGCGTGAAGCTGCCGATTGGTCTTCGCATCCACCAGGGTGTAGGTCACACGGACCTTGTTGCCGGAGTTGTGCAGGCTTCCCTCGAGCACCAGGCCGACACCGAAATTCTTGCGGGCCTGCTCGACGCTCGACACTCCCTCGGCCCGTACTTCGCTGGTTGGAACAACCTGCAGGGGATAGTTATCCGTCAGCTGCGTGAGCTTGGCTGTAACGGTTTCGGTCAGGCCGTTGCAGAAGGCACGGCTGCTGGAGTCGTCCGCCATTGGCGAAAAGGGCAAAACCGCCAGCTGTACCGGCGTGGAAAACTCGCTGATCTGATCGATTCTCCGGCCTGACTTGGCCTGCCAGTAGAAAGCACCGGCCAGCAATGCGGCGGCGACCAAGCCTGCCGCCCACGGCCAGATCCGTCTTTTTGGACTGCCTTCGACCTGTTGAGGCACGACTTGCGCCAAGCCTGAAGTGGTCAAGCCGCCG
>Ga0157374_10000994_pt1 | contig 24592 bp, 24 predicted proteins | sample M25metaG_FD_115308 | JGI IMG/M metagenome (GOLD analysis project Ga0157374, IMG submission 115308) | Miscanthus rhizosphere microbial communities from Kellogg Biological Station, Michigan, USA - M2-5 metaG | ecosystem: Host-associated > Plants > Roots > Rhizosphere > Soil | place: USA: Michigan... | reverse complement strand
CGGCTCGTTAAAGCTGAGTGGCCGACTATTGTCATTACATAAGGGTGGTTGGCAGCCCTAAAGCCCATATTTAAGGCCTTCGGATAGGTAAAATCTGCTTGTTTTATAGAGATAACGGTAGCGCCTTGTGATCTTGCAAATTCTGCTGTTCCATCTGTCGAACTAGTATCAACAACGATAGTTTCTACTTTGCCAGTGAACAGCTGAGCCTTGATATCTGCAAAGAGCGCCTTAATGTACTCCATGTCGTTTTTGGTGCGGATAACGATACTAATATCCGGGTCTTGCTTGCCATCGACCTCTTTAAGTAACTGGGTTACTCGTTTAGCCAGCAAATCCTCAAGATGCGCCCCCCGAAACGGTAATTGACGAAAATTTTCGGGGTGCAGTAAGTAGTCCATAATTGCTCGGATTATACCAGATGGCATCTCTCCCGTATAATGACTGATTATGGCCAAGCAGAAACCCAATCAGCCAAAGACGATTAGCAATCGACGAGCTCGCCACGATTATGAGCTCGGCGATAGTTTAGTGGTGGGCCTGGAACTGACCGGACGTGAAACCAAAGCCTTGCGGATGGGCCACGGCCAGCTTCGGGGGGCTTATGTAACCGTAAAGGACGGTGAACTGCTGCTCATTAACGCCACAATTAGTGGCAGTAGCGGGATCCCAATTGACGAATCAGAGCAGACCAGGGCCCGCAAATTGCTGGCTAAACGGCGCGAAATTACAAAACTTATCGAATCGAAACAACAGGGCAATACCATTGTGCCGCTCGATATTTTAACCCAGGGCCGCTACATAAAACTACGTATTTCGGTTGGCCGCGGTAAGAAACAATACGACAAGCGTCAAACTCTGAAAGCACGCGACGAAAAACGGCAGATTAACCGCGCCCTCAAAACTACGCGCTAACTAGCGTAAGGCTTGAATGTCCTGAGCAGCAATCTGTTGTTGACCAATGGCATTTGGATGTAACGGAGCCTTATCGAACAAGCCCTGAATCCAAGAGACTCGGTCACACAGCTCATGCTCCTTAAAATCCAACTGTACCGGCACAGCCTTGTGCTGCCGTGCTACCGCCACCAAGGCATCATTCAGCTCAGTTTCGCGATCACTCACCCAACGAATTTTGTCGCCCGTGATGCCGTAGCTATTAAAGCAAGTATCGGCCGGGCTCAGCAGTGAATAGTACGTGTTGACGACAATTTTTCGGGGCTGAGCAACCTGTATTGTGCTTAATATAGTATTAAGATTTGGTTTGAGCTCAGCTAACTTGGCCTGGAAATCGACTAAATTAGCGGGATCGGTGCAGTCAGTACGCACACAACGGCTGAGCAACGTAGTCCAGTCGACATCATTGGCCCCAATGTTCAAAATCACGTCACTCGCGCCCAGCGAAGGTTTAGCTGCTTCAAGCTGGGCAGTAACAGTGGTAGTGCCAATAATTTGTGGCTGCAACACGCCAGTAGTAGTCTTAGCACCGCTGCAAGCGAGCTGAATGAGTTTCGTACCTGAATTCATTACTATATTATTAGGAAACGCTTGATCCGAGCGACCGCAAGCAGTCGTGACAGCATCGGCTTTTGGGGGAAGGGGTAGACCATCACCAGCGGCAACTGAATCACCCAACACCACCAGTGTCGGCACAAAACCGGTGGACGCCTGGCGTGTCGTGGTTTGGTTAATCATATGGGCAGCCAGAACAATAAATGCCGCAAATAAGACAGGCACCAGCAACCAAGATAATTTACGAATCATACTACTAGTGTACAGAATATAGCGATAAATTCATTAGTATAGACTATTGGTTGCACCAGTGGTGATCATCGTTTATAATTTCCCCAAGTCCTTATCTTAAGGTAACCAGAAGAAATATCTATAATCCGGCTTAGCTCAGTGGTAGAGCGCCTCGCTGTTAACGAGGATGTCGCTGGTTCGAGCCCAGCAGCCGGAGCCAATTAGAGTTTTTAGCACAAAAAGCCATCATTTCGAATGGCTTTTTGTATTTCCACCCCAGTAAAGTGCCATCATGGGTCAAGTTCTGAAGTACTAAATTGATTAATTGTCGCCTCTGTTCGGTATTTGACTTCTCAAGCAGCTGCGGAGCCTTTCGAATGATTGATAGGACGTGGGCCACGCTCGCGTAGTATTCGTCCTCAAATGAGTCCACGCCGTCAATACGGCGCCGTAAGACTCTCTGCTTATCGCGGAACTCCTCAAACTTCTTCTTGTAGATGGGCTCTGTTATTTTATCGTCCAAGTAGTCATCATAGATTCGCTCAATCCTTGTTTGGTAACGCTCGAATTCTGCATTGAGAGTTTTCAGAGTTTCTTCGCGCAGAGCAATCTTTGCCTTGTGGGCAGCTTTTAACTCCTCGCTCACTGACGCATAGTCTGCGTCGGTGATTTGCAGATTGGCAAATACCTCTTTGAATTGCTCAGTTATCATTTCCTCTTTAATCCAAGGCGCGCTGTGTTTGCCCTTGAACTGCGTACAGTGATAGTAAACGTATTTCTGCTTCTTCTTTTCTGGAGTCAGAGAACCGCCACACTCTGCGCAGCGAACCAGCCCTCGGTAATAATAGGGAAGACCGGCGTATTTGAACGGCTTCTTGTGATAACCAAGCCTGACAGCCTGCGCATCGTCAAATAGCTCCTTGCTGACAATTGGCTCATAGTGGTGAGGGTAAAGCTCGCCCTTAACCCTCATATCGCCATAGTAAAAGGGGTTTTGCAGCACTTGCTCTAGCTTGCTATTGGCTAACGCAATCCCGAACTCAGCAATCAGCTTCTTTGTAATGAGCCTAAAAGAAAATGAGCCAGTCGCATACCATTCGTAGGCCGAACGCACGACCTCGGACTCATACGGGCGTATCTCGACCCATTTCTTGCCGTTTTCGAGGGTTACGTTCTTGTAACCCATCGGTGCTTGCCCAATCCACTCGCCATCGCGGAGCTTTTGCTCTAGGCGTCGTTTGACGTTATCGCTGATGGCGTCGGAGTAGTACTTTGCCAAGACGATACCGATGCCCAAGCGGAACAAGTCGGCGGCCGGTGAGTCTTTGTGGACGAAAAGATTATCGGAGGGGAAGTGAATCTCAATCTTGCCATCATTTAGTAGCTTTTGAAAAACTTTGGTTTGCTCAGAACTAAGCTCGCGTGAGTAGCGGTCAATCTTATCGAATACGACAATAACGCGATCTTTGTGGCTCTGGATTAGCCGTAGTATCTCGGCAAACTTGTGTCGCCCCTCGTCTTTATAGGCACTCTCCTGAAACTCGACGAGTTTGTAATCATAATGATTATTCTCGGCATACTGCTTTAGACGGTGCGACTGCGCCGGTAGGGCATCGAGTTGCTCGTCAGTTGATACTCGCGCTATTAGTACTGCATTCATAATTTCCCCTACTTAAAAGGACGGCTCCCGCTATCCCAGTCAAACCAGCTACAAGCTAATCCTTCTGGAGGAGCCGCCCTTAAAAGGCAGAAGATACAAATAAAAAACTTGTAGCCACAAGGTTTACATAACTGGGATAGCTCTCTCATTATATCACCGACTGTCTTGCTTCTGTGAAGCTCTGAGCTTTATCTTCTCTGCCATTTGCCGAGCGGCCAATAGCCCTTTACCCTCTGGACTATTGTCAGTTTTGGTAGCTTGCTCTTCGACTACTGTTTGTGGGTATTCCTTAGGAGCGTATTCTTTATCTGTCATTTTCGACAAGGGAGCCTTATCGTTTTCAGACATACCGCCCTGTCGTTTTTGCTTTTCAAGCTGTTCTGCGCGCCAGACGTTCACCAACTTTATCGCTAGCTTCTGAGTAACGACATATTCATTCGTACGGCCAGCCCGCTCGATTCGCTCAACATAGCCTTTCTTCTGCAAGGCAGTAACTTTACGGATCACTGTAAGTGGCGACTTACCGACGTATTCCGCAAGAGTAGATACGGCAGGGAATGGATTGTTAGCGTCCCATTGGAACTTCAATAGAGCATTGATGACACACATCTCGGTAGGACTGATTCCGAGCCTACCTTGGTATTCGATTAGTAGGTTCGGAATCTCAGTGAAGCCGCGGGACTGTATCTGCTCAGACCACTTTTCGATAAATTTAGTTTGTGGCTTATTTCTCGTCATTGGTCGACTTTTCAATTTCAAGTAACAGCAAGAACAGCTGAGCGAGTGGGCTCAGCCGAGTATCAATTTTCTTGCCTCCATCTGTCATGCAGACATGGTGTCAAATACGGTCAGTAAGAATACGGAGCCAGCAAATAGAGTAAGGTCAGGCGATGCCTAAATGGTCTGTAAAATTCTGTTGGCCTACAGCCAGCGTTCTTCCACCCAGACTTGGCCACCTCTACACATGAGCAGGCCGTCCAGCTTTATTTCTTTGAGAATCTTTTTGTTTATATTCTGGACTTCGTCATAGCCACGAGTATCACCGTTGAGGCTGGCCTTAGCAAGTTCATAATCAAAAGTTTCGAGTACGTCAAAGAGCGCGTGGTGAATCTCTGGGTTTTTGAAGATGGCCGTCAGTATATCGGCAGCATTCTGCTTGCCCGAAAAATCTACTGTCTTGGCCTTACAGAATCCATCGCGCGACTGCTGGATAACATATAGCGTGTAGCTTTCAGCGTCATAGTGGCATTTTCTCAGTCTGTAGATTTTGAGATTCTTCAGCACTTCTTTGGTAATAGCAGATAGCGTCTTCATCTGCTTTTCCATTCTGTTGGCGACGGTGTCATTCCAATTTCCAAGCTTTACGCTGGTGAATTTGAGAATGTAGGCAGGCGATTTTTCCCTGAACCCGTCCAGTGCAAGTCTTTGCACGAGCTCTACCCACTCGGTATACCAGCCGTCCGAGTCAGCCGCGTTATGATGGTGCACCTGTGCGATTGAGGAAGCATACTCGGTATCCGTGAACTTCAAGACACGTTGGCGATAAGGGTAGCTGAGCTCGTTATACTTCTTAATCGCTTGATTGTGCAGCAACACGAGATTCCAGATTGATACAAATTCTCTTTTTGTCATGGCTGTATATAGTTAAACATTTATGCGTTCAATTATGACAGGGGTATACTAGATGTACTTATGAATCCTGATGAGTCGATTGAATTCCCGAACCTTGAGGCTCTTAAAGCTGCTCTGGAAAACAAGACTGACGCTCTGGGGCTTCTTGCAACTATGACCGGCACTAAGACGGAAATACTCGCAAACCTGGCTGAATTAACGGACAACTGGCCTGAAGCAGCAACGGACACACAAGATGAAGTTTAATTGGATAGAAATAAGAGGGTTTCGGTCTTTCGGAACAGTTACTCAGAAAGTGGAGTTGTCGCCTACTTTTACGCTCGTGAGAGCAGAGAATAGTCAAGGGAAAACAAGCTTTTCTGAAGCAGTTGAATTCTTATTGGCCGGCACAACTAGTCGTCGGAATCTGCACGCAGGTACAAAAACAGAATTTGAAGGCTGTTTACGCAACGCTCACCTTGACGCATCAGAAGAGGTTTGGGTGCAAGCCGAAGTTGAACTAGACGACGGCACGACTGGAATTTTGCGACGGAACCTAACGGCCGACTATGATGGTGCAAGTGAGTGTGGGTCTGAGCTCCTATACGACGGTCAGACCATCGAAACCGTAGAAGACATAGGCTTTAAGCTTTCTGGTCATTCACTAGCCTCCCCAGTGTTGCAACAGCATGTGCTTCACTATGTATCTTCTGCCGGCCCACAGGAAAGAGGAGATTATTTTAAGGCTCTCCTCGACTTGAGCGACTTAGAGAAGGTCAGGAAGCTACTAACCGAGCACCTATCAACGCTCGGCAATTTTTCTTCGGTGCTGCTAGGTACTCTACTGCGCGTAATGGCTGTCGAGTCGTACGCAAACAACACCAAGGCAGCCCTTGTCGCTAAGTCATACGAAGAGCTTGAGTCTACGTTAATTGCAGTTGGCAGTATTGCACTGGTAGAAACAGGCGAGGAAGAAATATTCCAAACTCTCCCTGAAATTCAGTCAAAGCTTGATGAGATAGTTAAGGCACGAGTAGCTAAAATCATTTCAATCGAGGACGTAACTACTGCCGAGTTGTCAGAGATCAGCATTCAAGACATCATTGAAAGCACGGCCAAATATCAAAAGTCCTCCGCTGAAATCGATTTGGAAGTATCTAGACTCATACCAATCTTTAACGGTGTTTTAAAAATCCCTGCCATTGAACATGCCGAGCATGAAGGTACAGCTACTGACTGCCCCGTTTGTGGCAGTGCCAATAGTTTAGATGCGGCAAAAATAAGTGGTTTAAGGAAAAGTATTGCAGCGAATGCAACGCACAGCGCAGAAGCAACCACTACAACCAATACCTTAAACAGAATTTCAGGTAACCTCACCACATCTTTCACGAATCTGAATAACGCAAAAGCGAGTACGTCAGATTGGACGGACGAATACAAAGCAGAATTTGAAGGTAAAATACTGGCTTTAGGCATACCTTCAGAGCTCGTAAAGCCATTCCTGACCGAAACTTACGCCATTAATGTGTCGGCAGGCGCACTTGAAACATCAGGCAAGTTAACGCGGCAAAAGCTAAGCGAAGTTATTAAAGCAGTTCAAGCTCAAACTGCAATCAAGCAGGGGGATATCGATACTTTAGCGAAGGAGCTAAGTGATTACATAGGCAAGTATGAAGCTTTGAAATCCAAGATAGACACGCACCTTCTGGTGCAAGTGCAGATTCAAGAGAGTATTAATAAACGGGTCGAGGAGCAAAGTGGCACTAAAAACTGGTCAGACATTCTGAGCTTATTCCAGCAATCGGATGAGCTATTTGTCGACATCGAAAAGGCGCGGCAGGCAAAAGCAACTAAGTTGCGCTATGAGCGAGCGGCAAAACACATAGATGATGCAATCGTAGAAGTCTTCAATGCAAAATTCGGAACAATGAGTGATGAAATTATTGCATGGTGGTCGACGCTACGCCCTGATGAGCTGACGAGTTTTGACGGCGTAACTATGCGCGGAAGTGGAAGAAGATATTTCGACCTGAAAGCAGAGCTAAAAGCTTCCGAAGGCTCAAACGGTGTAAAGAAAGATGCCGTAAGTGTTTTTAGCGATAGCCAACTAAATGCGCTTGGGCTTTCAGCGTTTCTCGCAAGGTGTAGTATGCAAGAAACTCCATTTATTATGCTCGATGACCCTATCCCAAGTGGCGACGAAGAGCACAGAATGTCGTTTGCAACTACAACAATGCAAAAGTTATTCGAAACTAATGCTCAAATAATCGTGACTGTTTTTGACACCACAATGGCACAGCAGCTTAAGGATTATCACCGCCTCCGCGGAATCAAGTACTATGAAATTGTACTAAGCAATCCTATTGATGGCTCAAGCCTTAAAAATGTAGGCGACAAATATCATAATGCAGTCGCCACGGCTAAAAGCTTACTCGTAAACCCAGACGATGACAGTAGACGAACCGCAGGGCAGAATCTTCGTCGCGCAACCGAAAGGTTAGCTAAAATGATAATTGTTGCGAAAACTATCGCTGCTGGCGGTACAGCTTCTGTAGCTGATTATGATGGCAAGACAATCGGCGAACTTCAACCTCTCGTCGCTCCATTTGCAGCGGTTCCAGCAGAAGCAGGCTCATGGAGCGTTCTTGCTCGTGAGCTAAACAGGTCAGACCATGATGATAATCCACCTACCCAAATTGCGCTTAGGAATTGTTTTAGCGCCTTACGAAAGATTGAACGAGATCACCCAGAAATTAGGAGCATAACTGACTAGCCATGAATACAATACAATGCACCCACTGCGGAAAAGACGTTGAGCTCTCGGAAGCTCTAACTAAAGATATTGAGAAGACTTTTCTTGAGGCTGAGCATAAAAAGCACGTCGCGGAAATTGAGAAGATTAAAAAAGAATCTGACGAAAATCTGGCAAAGCTTATAGAGCAAGAAAAGGCTAAGGCGCAAGATGAGGCCACAGCAAAATCGAGCCTCAAACTCAAGCAACTGCAAGATGAAAGCGAAGAAGATAAAAAAGAAAACAAAGAACTGCGTGAACAGCTTACTGCACTCGTCCAGGAACTTCGTGAGTCAAAAAAGACCATGGCTAATGCCGAGTTAGAAATGCAGAAAAAGCTTTCGGAAGAAGAATCGAAGATTCGCGAACAAGCAGGAAAAGAAGCAGACGAGAAACAACGCCTCAACTTAGCAGCACGCGACAAAACAATCGCCGACTTGCAAAAGTCGCTTGATGAAGCACAGCGCAAAGCCGCCCAAGGCTCACAGCAAATGCAGGGTGAGATCATGGAGCTCGATTTTGAAACCGCACTAGCTGACGCATTCCGAGATGACGAAATTGAGCCAGTAGCCAAGGGCGTAAAAGGTGGCGACATAAAGCACACCGTAAAGAGTCCTCGCGGCACTGTCTGCGGCGTTATGCTCTGGGAAATCAAACGTACAAAGAACTGGGTTGACGGTTGGATTCCAAAACTCAAAGAAGATTTGCGCAACGAGAAAGCAAATATTCCGATTATTATCACTGAGGTTATGCCGAAGTCGATTACCGATGACATAGGCCAGCTCAACGGCGTCTGGATTTGCAAGCCAACTACGGCCGTTATTCTTGCGACACTTTTGCGAAAGAGCTTACTCGACGCTGGGCTGCAAAAAGCCTTAGCGGAGAATCGAGGCGGCAAAGCTGACGCACTCTATAACTTTGTAACTAGCCATGAGTTCGTGCAGCAAATTGAAGCCATGGTTGAAACATACCAAGAAATGACGAGCCAAATTACAAAAGAAAGAACTTACTACACGAAGTTCTGGGCAGAGCGCGAAGCACAAGCTCAGAGGCTACTACTTGGCACGGCCAGCATTATTGGCAGTATGCAGGGGCATATCGGCCAAGCGTCTATGCCAAAGATTAAAGGTTTGGAGCTTTTGGGCTCTGGGGAAGATCTGCTGGAATCTTAATCTCACCTCGCATAACTGACTGAATGTAAGCCTCAGCGAGTAGCTCAAGGCTTTCCACGGTTCTTTCCAGCTCTTCATCACTCATACCTTTGCTAGCTTCACCAAGCAGCTCACGGGCTTCCTCAATCGTTACCGCTCTCATTCACTGAGCCTCTTGGTGAAGTACTGCTCAACGTCTGTTTTTGTAAATATGAAGTTCGATAAGGCATCGCCAGAAGTCAGCTTGATTGTGTCAGGGTCGTAGGCTCGCAAGTTTGCCTGGTCTACTTCTGGCTTATTCTTGAGCATTTTACTGAACAGCGACTGTTTTGTTTTTGCTATATCTTCGCTGGTCTTCTTAAGGGTTGCATACTTATTCTTGTAATCAGCAATCGGTTTAGTGCATTGCTTCTTAACTTGAGTCATAAAATCTGCACCAATAGAGTTGAGCTTAGTACTGTCTGCCTGCGTCATGCCATAATGCGTGTTTGCCAGAATCACATCGTTTACCATCGATATACCGTACTCGACCGAGTCAGCACAAGTGGCATACGAGTCGTCATTCTTTTGCAGGTAGGCGAGGGTAAGTGTGTTGCTATTGACCGTTTCCATCGACGGCGTACCTTTTATTTCATTTAGTGCGAGAAGCAGCAAGGCCGCCGCAACAATTAGCCCTCCGGCAAATTGGAAGATAAATACTAATACTGAAGTCCATGGGATAAATCGTTTTTGGGGTAGCGCGTGGTTGGGCATAGACACTCCTTAGGTTTAGTAGGAGTGCCCAAATATAAAAAAGGACAACCCCTCTAGATTGTCTAGACCAACACAGGTTGTACCCTGCGCTTTCGAGAGGTTGCCCTTTTTGGGTACAACCAATCAAAAAATTGGCTTCTACAAGCTGTGTTGATCTAGACAAGTATCAATATAACAGACTACACGCTCAATTAACTAGACCGAGGAGGGGTAAGGCTCGTTAACAAAGCTTTGCTTCCCGATATTACATACTTCTGCGCCTGCGCATATGTCATCTGATTGATTTTGCGGACTTCGTTTTTCGAGATAACCTTATGCTCTATTTCCTTTCGAAATCCTCCGTCTAACATAACCAGACACGACTTACTATTGAGAGGGAAGCACCTTATTGCACCCGGCAGAAGAATTGCTGGAACCTCATACTCCTTTAACTGTCGGTTGATGATAAGTCCTACCGGATTATCCGAAGTAATGAAGGCCGCTCCCTTTGGTGCATGAAAAACAACCCACCGAGTTTTAAGTAATCCGTCGGCAATATCCCACGATGTCCTAAATAAAGAGGCTACATACGCCCCATTGTTAAAGCTAACCTCTGATAATATGCTCGAGAAGTCAGCCGTCTTAGCAATTTCTTCCCTTGTAGGCACTCGTGCGTCCGGTGTCCTCGTTGTCATATCTTTGATGAACTTATCGTATTCTTGTGGGTCGTTGGCAATTTTTATTGCTTCCTTTTTAAGCTCCACGTTAGCAATCTTCACTGCCATCTCGTCCATTCGTTGCCTCGTAAAAGGTGTTCGGCCGTACTGAATGGCTATATAGATAGCCATGTCTGCAAACTCAGGATTAGTAAAAGTACCGTCGCCCTCCGCGAGCCTTACGAGTAATGGTATGCATTTGCTCTCAATTTTCCCCAAGCCCTCTTCTGCCTCAGCGCTATCATCTTCATCGACCGTATCAATGGTGTAGTAGTCTTTTAAATAAGCTACGCTCTTAGTCGAGGCCTCTCTGATAGAACCGAACTCCTTGTTCACAACAAACAGTTGATTATCGACCTCAGCGAAAGGGCGCATATAGGCCTGCGGCACATAATGGTGTTTTCTGGGCTTATTACTCATCTGTGCATGATTATATCTTTAAACAGCTAACAGGGGTAGAGAACTGTACCACTTGCTCTGTCTATGCGCACAGGTGTTAAATCCCCCCTCTAACAGAGGCGGGGGAGGCGTCGTACATTGTCGAATAATGTGCGATGACTCTGTGAAGCTAGAGCATGTCGTACAAGAACATGTGCGACTTGCCCCGCGTGAATAACCGGTGAGTTATTGAGCCCCACCTTCTCTTTTGTTTTTCTGTTCTTTCTAGTTAGTGCCCGCGCAAAAAATATTATTTCCAGCTCATCTAAGCAGGCATGAGCAACTTTATACCAGCACTCGTTGCTGAATCTATTTCAAATGTTTCGTTGCGGACACCGTCAATTAGGGGGAGCCAAATAAAGGCCGCCTCGTTAGAGGTGGTTTTTGTTTGGTTTTGATCGCCGGACTATTCGAACGGTTCGGTCGTCAGTCACAGGCCTCAGCGCAGCGGGCGTCTGGATTGACGTGCGTTGCCCAGCAGCCGGAGCCATAAGCATTTTGACCTCTGTTAATTCAGAGGTCTTTCCTTTTGATATACTTAGCCTATGAAAAGATATCTGAAATTTTCTATTCCTGTAATTATTATTTGGGCAATAAGTATTTCAATTGTGTACGCCAAATACACTAGTATCACAGCCTGTTGTGGCGCTGCTTATGAAGAGCAGCCGGAGTTTGCTACATATCAGTTCCTAACTATCACTTTGGGGCTATGTATTCTCGTATTAGGAAACATGTTTCTATGGCTCAAGAGGAAGCGTTAGGTGAGCTTTAGTTCATAATGCAAGAAGCAAAGCAGCCTCGCCATCAATAGTATAGGCGATAAGAAATCTAGTAAGCGACTACACGTACTGGGTTTGGGCTTTGTTACACTAAAACAATGACGTTCTCTATCCTATTTTGGAATGTTTGGTACCGCAATCAGGTAGAAGGTACCTTAAAATTGAGCCGCTTACAGGATGAGCTTGGGAGGTTAGCAGATCAATATCGGCCCGATGTTATAGCGCTCAGTGAAGTGGTACAGCCATCGAAAGCTCAACTACCTCCGTTAGTTGAGTATCTGCAAAAACTAGGCTATACCTATAACCATTACGCAAAAATGGCCGAACTCCCAAATTATTGGCTCTCGGGCGTAGCCCTTTGTTCACGACTACCACTAAGCGACAAACAAGTTCACATAATCAGCAAAAATGCCTATGCAGCCAATCATGGGTACGCGGACCGTGAAAAAGAAGTAATAAGTGCCGCGGTAAATCTACCGAAAACCCGTGGGCTAAAGATTATCGTTGCCCACCCGCCGGCTATTATCGATTCCTTTGCGCAGCACAGAATCGCCATGAGAAACCTTGACAAGCTTATTCGCTCTGAGCCTTTTGCTCAAGATACCATTCTAGTAGGGGACATGAATGAATGGCGATTTATGCCCGGCACCCTTAAGGGTCAAATCACCGATGTAATGTACTGCCGCAGCGGCTCATGGTTGCACCCGACATGGCGTCATAATATTCATCGCTTTACACCGCTTCGGCTTAATCTAGACTACATATACTGGAATAAGCAAAGCGACTATTGCCTAAAAAATTTTAAGGTTTTACCAAGTACTATTTCAGATCATCGGCCTATTCTTGCCAATTTTGAGTATCTGCCCCAAGCTAATTAACGTATTATGGATACGAATTAACTATGGACCTCCTTTATCCCATCCTAGCGGTGATCAGTGAATCTGTTGGTAAGACTGCCGATAAGTTCAATTACACCAGAAATAAAATTAGACCGCGCGAGCTACTGTTTCTGCTCTTTAGCACAATAATTATTGGCTTACTGGCGTCGTTGGTGTTCATACCCCAATCATTCCCGATCTTATCGCTTGGAACCGTAGGGATTATAGCCTTCATGATCGCGATTTCTTTTGGTCAAAACTTTTTTGATTACGTTGGGTTACACACCAAAAACCTGTCGCTTCGGGAACCCATTAGTAACCTCGAACCAATCTTAGCCAGCTTTTTAGCCTATCTGCTTTTTCCTTCAGAGAGAAATGTTAAGTATATAGTCGCCATTTTTACGGGCGTAATTATCCTGTACTTAGGCAGCGCAGACCGTAAGCTCAAGCTCACATTTGATAAGGGAATTATCTACCTCTTGCTAGGCACCGTATGTTCGGCTATCCTAGCCAGTGTTTATAAGTTTGGCTTGGAAACTATTGCGCCGCTTTATTTGTTGCTCTTTAGGATTATAGGAGTCCTGGTTCTTACTCAGCTCTTTTTCCGGCCTAATCTGCGCAGCCTTAAAAAGCCCCAGATTGGGCTAGGGGTGGTTTCAGGACTCATATATATTGCCGGTAATCTCACCAGGCTTTATTCAATTCAGCATCTAGGGCTAAACATAACTATTTTGATCCTTCTGCTTGGACCGGTTGTAGTGTATATAGCAAGTGCAGTAGTTATAAAAGAAAAAGTCCAACCTAAACAGATAGTAGCGAGCGCCGCGCTTTTAGCCCTTATCGTCTGGGCAACCTATTTGTAAGCTCTAGCTCAGTAAATTAAGGCGCTTAGTTAAAGGAAAAATACTCAATAACTACTAATCTCGTCAGTCAATTATCGGCAACGCTTCGGCCGGTATTTCAAGTATTCGGGCCAAGCGATCAATCTGTTGAAATTTACAATATTTTACTGGCTCCCCGCTAGCGCTATAAATACGATAATAACAGGGGTAGGTAACCGTTTCGCCCTTAAAATTTTTAGCCCGCGTTGGTTCATTAATTCTTTTAATTATCCACCCGTCGGGCCGTTCATCCAAGATACGTTTTATTTTTGCGTAATGATTAAATGGCATAAAACAAGCATAGCAAACTGCCGGTGTTGTCATATAGGAATCTTCGCCAGGACGCCACCGCCAATGCCTGACGGGGATGATACACCCAGAGCACTAGCTAATTGGTATCTTTTAGAAAATTAGCACTAATAGGCATGCTGATTTCGAAAGCAGTACCGGTATTCAGTTTTGAAGACACCGTAATACTTCCATCGTGTAAATCTAATATCTTCTTTGCCCAATATAAGCCAAGGCCCGTGCCTTTCACGGATGCCGATAAGGAGTTATCAATCCTTGAAAACTTTTTGAATAGCTTCGGCTGATCGTTTTTGCGTATTCCCACCCCTTGATCTTGAATAGTGATTATGGTATAGGTCGCGCTTTGACGTATTTTTACAGTAATTTGTTTTCCTTCTTTAGAATACTTGCCGGCATTGTCCAGTATGTTTTCTAGGACCATCAGCATTAGTTTGGGATCTATGCTGGCAGTCATCTGGGTAAGGGGCTTATTAAACACGACACTTTGCCCTCGAGTCTTGAATAGGATAGCTTGCCTTTCAATAGCTTCCTCCACCTGGATTACCACGTTGCAAGATGATTTATCTAAGTAAACTTTTCCGGCATCTACTTTTGCTACCCTCAGTAAATCCTCTATAATTTCCAGCTGGCGTTCATTATTTTTATAGGCAACTCCGAGCATTTTCAGTTGATCCTCTGTTAACGCGCCACCAAAACCCTGACTTAACATCCCAATATACTGTTTCACAGCAGTAGCGGGAGTACGAAGTTGATGCGAAGCCAGTGACACAAACTCATCTTTGGCATCATTAAGCTCCTGCAGTTGATCACGTTGCTCAATTAGGTTTTTAGTCATCTCTGAGGAATCAGCTTTTAACTTCCACTGATCGGTCACATCTTCCATTGCCAAGAGAAGCAGCTGTTTACTGTCGACCTGCCTGGCATTGAGAACTATGGTCCTATCCCCAAGTTTTGGAAAGTTATGGGTTACAGCATAGTTCTTCAACACTTTATGTGCCGGTAAGATGTTTTCTAGTAACTCCCGAAGTTCAGGTGCATCCCACTGGCTATCTCCCAAATCATATATTCGCTTACCCTCGGTATCTTTTTTAGAAACTTTAAACTTACGGTAAAAGGCCAAGTTTGCGGTAACAACCTTTAGATCTTTATTAAGGATAATGAACGGCTCCCGTATTGTTTCTGTTATCTCCTTGTAGTACACTATCTGTTTTTTTAGAGCTGAAATACGATTATCCTTATTGATAAGCCTTGTTTGAGTATTCTTATCATGCTTCGTGTTGCTCATTGTATGCGCCATGTTCCGATCTGGAATTATTAAAGATTAGATGCGTGAGACTATGGATTTACCATTAGATTCTGGTAAAGCTTAACCGCCGTTCCCTAAGTGTGTTCCAACTAGGATTTAATGTCTGTAAGATAAACATTAAACTTTCGACTTCATAGATACAGGAGATCATAGCTAGCTTCTTCTAATCACCATGCTTATTTGTAATATTGTAGATATACAATATAATATACGTTTATGTCGTGTGGATCTGAGGCTCGCCCCGCATTACGGTCTCTGTTAGCCGAATCTTATTTGATATCCCAGAGAGATGCTAACGCCTTAAAATATAAATATCGAGCGTGGCTTCCTGGCGGCTCACTTACCCGATGGGGTACAATTTTAGACTTTACTTGTTGGACAGTGCCCCGGCTTGACCTGACAACAAATTACCGCAAAATAAAATATCTCGACGGTATTTGCGTCGATGGCAAAAGCCGCTCTCCGGCCGCAGCAGTTGAGCGCGCCTCAGGAGCACGTATTCGTATTACCGAAAAGGATGCCACGCTACTGCATCTATCGGAACTCACCGGTACACATCACTTTCGTGCGCAATTAGCGGCAGCAGCCCGCTACATTGATGCAAACCAAAAGCTCCGCGCCACTGAATTTGTCGCTGGTGTTACGTATAAAGAACTAGGTCGATTCGCTACGGCTTTTGGATTCCGTGAGATGGAGGTAACTGAGCTTGACGGAGATTATGAACGTGGTATCCGGGCAGCCCATATGGCATTCTGCGCAGTAAATGGTAAGACAAGTGAGTTCTGCCCGACAGTTGTATTCTTACCGACTACAGAGTTTGTACAGACATTTGGCACACCATCATAATACTTACCTTAGACGAGTACGCAGCTACTATAAAAGCACAAGCTACTCTTCTCTTATCTAGTAAAGTACTTGCCAAGTCATTATCAAAACTATAGCATGAGCAGTTTGGAAATTTATGGGAAGATCTCCATTTGATACAGTAGTACCATGCTTATTCGTCATAGTATGCGTAGGATTCTCGCGGTAGATCAATGAAAATACCGCCACTGCTTAGTAAGCTTGAATCGCTGAAACCTTTTACCGAACAAGAAGCTTGGAATTTATTTAGATTCGCAGCTCTAAGCGAAGCAGTCGGGTGGACAGTATTGCTACTGGGAATCAGCATTGATCACTTCGGGCTACCCGGACATCGCTTTGCCGTGCCAATTGCCGGCCAAATTCATGGCACTATATTTTTACTGTATTTTGGCGTCCAAATAGCCGTGTACAGTAGCCTTGGTTGGTCGCGTCAGAAATTTCTGGCAAGTATTGTAGCCGGCGTACCGCCCTATGGGACCTTGGCATTCGAGCTGTGGGCGGCCCACAGTAGACGTCGACCTCAACTTCATTCGGATACACAAATGTTGGTACGAGCTATTATCAAACAAGGGGAAAACGTCCTAGCTATTCAGCCGAGTAAAGGTGTTGACTGGCTCCTGCCAGGTGGAACGGTGAAAGCGAATGAAACTACCACCGAGGCTTTAGCACGCCACCTCCTGGATAAAACCGGCTTAAGTCTGAAATCATATAGTTTGCGAAACGAAATAACGAATCCGCTAACTGGACAGTCAGAACTGTATTTCGATGCAACGTTCATCAATAATAAGGCGCCTGGCAATTTTAAAAACGTCATTAAACGTAATCCGGCGATTGATGATATCAGATTTATTAAGCTGGCTAATCTGTCAGCTTTCGAGTTACCTGATATATAGTCAGAGTCGTCAACTGCAGTTTATTAGTCTAGTACGAAATTGACTGGTTATGAAAAAGTTTGAAACCAATTATTAAATTTATATTTTGGCTCTGTCTCGGGCTAGATTATTCATGAGTTTTAATTATACTAGGAGCATGCCTACAGCCACAAAATCAGCCTATAGTTTACATGATAACGACATCGTTATGCAGGAGTCGTCTGCCGGCTCGTACGTATTACGATTTCGGGATTTGCCGGATCAGCAAAAGCCGCGCGAAAAGCTGCTGCAGTTTGGGCCGGATACGTTATCGGTGGCCGAACTGGTGGCAATCGTTTTTAATGTCGGTGTACCTAAAGAAGATGTGTTAGCTATGGCTGAGCGAGTCGTCAAAGAATACGGCGAAAAGGCTATTATCCATGAAACTAACCCTATGAGCTTAGTAGAGGCACTCGATATACCAATAGTGAAGGCTTGCCAGTTAATTGCATGCTTTGAGTTAGGGCGACGGTATTTTGCCAAAAGCGCTGGCCGACCAGTATATATCAGACAGAGTAAGCAAGCTTTTGACCATCTCAAACATATGGGCAGTCTACGAAAAGAGCAGCTGCGTGGGCTGTATCTAAACAGTCGCTACCAGGTTATTCACGACGAGATAATATCAATTGGCAGTTTGACGGCCAATATCGTTCATCCGCGCGAAGTCTTTCAGCCAGCCATAGAACACGGCGCTATCGCTGTTATTATTGCCCATAATCATCCGTCCGGCAGGCTCCAGCCAACGCTCGCTGACAGTCAATTGACAGAGCAACTAGTATCGGCTGGTAAGCTATTAGGTATCGATATCGTTGATCATTTGATCATCACCGAAGGCCGCTATGTCAGCCTTTTAACAAATTAAAAGACACCCTCTAGCCCCTATAAACTACCTAAAAGACTTCAATAATTAGGTAGTCGGCCATAGACTACAATAGAATGCAGTGAGTAATACTATGAGTGTTTTAATAAATATTTAATGTTTCGATTTAATAATGTAGCTTATCATGAGTACTAAAATCCTCATTGTCGACGATAACTTTTCTGTTTCGCTGGCACTCAAGCAAGCTCTGAAACCAACCTATGAAGTTGATATTGCCCATACTGGTGCCCGGGCCCTGGAAAAACTAGCTTCCTACCAGTACCAGACTGTCATCCTCGACCTGGGTCTACCCGATATGAATGGCATGGAAGTTTGCAATAGTATACGGCGATCGGGTAACACGGTACCGATTATTATCCTAAGCGGTGAGTCTACCCCGAGCCGCAAGGTAGAGCTCCTAGACTCCGGTGCAGACGACTACCTGACCAAGCCGTTCAGTGTCGATGAACTCAAAGCCCGTTTGCGCCTAAGTATCCGCCGAACTCGCTCCTTACAGACTTTGGGGAGTAAATTGACTATAAATGGAGTAAGCCTGGACAGTGTCAAACATACTGTGGAACGTGACGGTACGGTCATTAATTTACGTCCAAAAGAATTCGCAGTGCTGGAATGTCTTATGAATAATGCTGGACATGTAGTTAGTCGCGCGCTACTGTTACAATATGCTTGGGAAGAAACGGCGGATGTCTGGACAAATGTTGTTGACGTTCATATAAAGCATTTACGAGATCGGCTCGATGCTCCGTTCAATACACCGTTGATTAAAACGGTCCATGGGTTAGGCTACAAGTTTGATGCATCAAAGGTGGCGAATATAACGAAAGGAGGAGACAAACATGAACAATCTGTTACAAACGGTTCTTACTAATCCATCGGTCCGTACCACTACTACACTGCCTGCTGCATTAGCAGAAGTCAGCGATACGTTCCAGCCCTGGGGGAGTATAGCCGAATAATAAACGGGTATGGGGTGTGCAGCTAGACCACACCCCATATCACTAAAACTCGGCAGGCTTTATCATGCGCGACGGGCCAACTTACGCACAAAAATTTTATAATGTTGCCCTGAAACCAGGCAGCCAACAACCCGACGAATATCGTCGGGAATTTATAATAAATGTACTTTTAAGTGGGTTGATTGTGGTATCCAGTCTGGCTCTGATTGGTTCACTTATCACTTTTACTGAACATCAAAACACTAACGGTGCTCAATCACTCATAATAACAGCGCTGTTCCTAACCGGTTTAATAGGGGGGCATCGAGCAGTCCGAAGCAATCACGTCACCGTAGTAAGCTACGCTCTCGTGGTCGCTTTAGGCCTGGCAGCCACGCAACTAATGTTTCATTGGAGCTTTGAACTCCCGCAAGTGCTGCTAGCGTTTAGCTTGACTATAGTCGTGGCGAGCGTCCTATTAACAGCCCGGGCCGGCCTACTATTTGCAGCCGGATTTGCTGTCTTAATAGTACTATGCGGTTTTTTACAAGTCGAACACTATCTGCCGGCCAATACAGCTTGGCGGCAGAAGCCTTTTGTCCTGATTGATGCCATCGGTTACGCCCTTATCTTTAGCATCATTGGGCTTGTATCATGGCTGTCAAATCGCGAGATTGATCGTTCGCTTACACGGGCTCGCCTTTCTGAAGCTGCCTTACTAGCCGAACGTGATAACTTAGAGATTAAAGTCGTCGAACGTACCAAGCAATTGGAGCGTAGCCAGCTTGCTAGAACAATGGAACTTCAACGCTTTGCGGTCTTTGGCAAGGTAAGTGCTGGCTTAGTCCACGAACTAGCGAATCCACTGATGGCCGCAACCATTAACCTCGATCAGTTCAAGGCCACCGATAATGCTGAAATCCTGCAGCGAGTCCGCCAAAATCTACAACATTTAGAAAGCTACTTGATTGCGGCACGAAAACAATTGCAAAGCAGTAGCACTGTGGAATCCTTTTCGGTAGGCCAGGAGCTACAACACGTTGTTAGCTTAGTCCAGCCAGTCGCCAATAAAGCTAACGTACAATTGGAAATGCCTAGTGAGGTACGTATCCGCATATACGGGGATCCTATAAAATTCAGTCAGCTTGTCGGCAATCTTCTAGTCAATGCCATCGAAGCTTACACAACTAAGCCGAGTACAGATCAAAACATCGTGAACCTATCAATCAAACGAGTAAAACGGGGCGTTGAAATCGTCGTTCAAGATTATGGTTGCGGCATAAGCCCAAAACAAATGAAGCACATTTTTGAGCCTTTTTATACTAGCAAACCATCGACTACACTTCACGTAGGCATGGGCATCGGGCTGTCACTAGTAAAGCAATTTGTAGAAGAAGATTTTCGAGGCACGTTACAGGTAACTAGTTCAGCGGCAAACGGCACGCGCTTTACAGCTCTACTCGTAGGGGCAAAAAAGCAGCCTTAGGATGAGAAGGGTGGGGCCATCTATTACTGCTGGCTTGCAGTTTATTGCTAATGAACAACGCAGCGATGGGGGGTTTGCCGGTTTGGCCAGTGCCGACAAAGACGGATTTGCCAATAGCCGTGTTCATCCAACCATTTTTTTTACGGCGCTCATTAGCCAATGCTGCCAGCAATGTGCCGGTAGCGAGTCTGTCGTTCAAAAAAGCATCGACTACTTACTGGCGCACCGCAGCCCAATATGGAGCTGGAATTATTGGCAACGGGATAAGTTGGGGGCCGCTATGCGTGGGTATCCTGATGATTTAGACGATACAGCCTGTGCGATGGCGGCAATCATAGGTCACGATCCAAGCCGGCTTGACGGTACAGTTCTGGGTCATATTGGACGACAATTAGTGAGTGCCGAGGCTGAAGTGGGCGGCCCCTATCAAACCTGGCTTGTTCCGCCAGCAGCTCTTTCAACCTGGTACGACATTGATGTCGCGGTCAATGCAAACGTGGCATTTCTGCTATCGTGCGCCGATGTCATGCCGCCCCAGCTAGAGCACTATCTGTATGATGCCATTGCCAATGAGCAGCTCAATTCAAGTTATTACTTAGGTACTATCCCCACGCTATATTTTTTAGCCCGTACCGGTAAACGCAGCTACAGTAAATTGTTAAAGGTACGCATTGAACAAGAGCTGAGAGAGGCTACTGATAGTCGCACCCCACTCATGAACGCCTTACTTTTGAGTGCCGCGGCTCGGGCTGGCTGCAAGCTCCAATTTTTACGGCCGCTAACATCTGCTGTCTTAGAAACACAGCACGATGGCCACTGGGCCGCCCACGCTCTGTACGTCGAACCCGCAATTGCAGGTGTAGCGTACTATGCCGGTTCGGCAGCGCTAACCACCGCCTTTGCTTGTGAAGCACTTGCGCTCTACGAAAGCCTGGTAACCTACCGACGTCCCACCACTACAAAAAAAGCGCTGCCCACGCTGCCGCCAGCCTTGCAAGCCACCGAAGCATTCAGTCATCGCATTGAGCAACCCGATTTACGCGCGCAGTACACTACCTCCCTGCGGGCAATTGCCCACCGTGACAGCGACGGACAGATTAGTGCCATGGCACAACATTTTAGTCAGGACCTAGGGAGGGGATTGTCACCTAAGCTCTTAGAACATCTAGACATTGCCAGCATCAACGGCTGGTTAGCTTATACATCGTACGATAACTTTCTGGACGGGGAAGCCCGGGCTTCAGAACTTGGTGCCGCAAACTTAGCCTTACGAGAGTGTATTAAACACTTCAGATTAGCTCTCCCGCGTAGTCGATTATTCACGAGTTTCGTTCAAGACACCTTAAATACTGTCGACAACGCAAATACCTGGGAATCCCTGTACGCCCGGAGCCCCATTAAAAAAGGTGTGGTAATTATCCAACAACTGCCTGACTACAACGATTTGAATCAATTAGCCAAACGTTCTTGGGGTCATGCCATAGCTTCAACCGGCGTATTACTGGCAGCTGGTTACAAATTAAGGGGACCAAAGCTACAAAATTGGCAACTATTTTTCCATCATTTCTTAATTGCCCGGCAACTCAATGACGATGCTCACGATTGGCCAGAAGACCTTGCAGCCGGGCACCTCAATGCCGTAGTATGCATATTATTACAGAATTATCCGCTTCCTTTAAAAATACACCTGCCCCGCGATATACCATTACTTCGTCAATACTTTTGGGAAACCGCTGTCGATGAAGTAACTGTTGCCATCACTGATCATTTGGTCCAGGCTGAAGCGGCTCTCGACAAATGCACTTTTCTACAAGACAGGACGCGTTATTACAACTGGCTGACCGCCTTGGGGCAGGTTGTGGAGACAACAATTACTAGCCGTCAGGAAGCTTTGGCGTTTATGGATAGCTTCAACTCTACGCTGTAGCTCCCTCACAAAGTGAGCTACATGCTACACTGAGATAAGCATGTCATAAGGAGAAATTATGAATAAACCATCGTATGATTTCAGCGGTCTTAAGGCAGTATTTTTTAACGGTACGCTCACAAAATCTCCCGAACCGAGCCATACTGACCGCCTTATCCAGCTCAGCCAAGCCATTATGCAAAAGCATGGCATACAAACAGAGCTAATTCGCACTATTGACCATGACATTGCGACCGGCGTCTGGCCCGATATGCGCGAACACGGCTGGAAAACAGACGACTGGCCTGACATTTTTAAACGAGTGCTTGCGGCTGATATTTTAGTGCTGGCTGGTCCAATCTGGCTGGGTGACAATAGCTCACAAACTAAAAAAGTTATCGAACGCCTGTACGCTTGCAGTAGTATTTTAAACCAGCAAGGGCAATACGCCTTCTACGGCAAGGTCGGCGGCTGTCTTATAACAGGGAATGAAGATGGCATCAAACACTGCGCTATGAATATTTTGTATAGTCTGCAACACCTGGGCTACACAATCCCACCGCAGGCCGATGCCGGCTGGATTGGTGAAGCCGGGCCAGGACCAAGCTATGGTGATGATCGCAAAGACGGAACCAAAGAAGGTTTTGATAACGATTTTACCAATCGCAACACTACCTTCATGACCTGGAACCTTATGCACAGCGCCAAATTACTCCAGGATAATGGCGGCATACCGGCTTATGGTAATCAGCGCTCAAAGTGGGACGCGGGGGCACGTTTCGACTTCGAAAACCCCGAATATCGTTAAGCTATCATCGTAGGGGGTGACTTCAAAATCTTCTGCGTCATATTACTTGTCCATAGCTATACAAATAGGGGATCCAGAGCAAACGTGTTATGCTATAGATAGCAAGTTACTCTAATCTCTATCCCCGCATGCAGTGAAGCCATGAAAAGCCTAGCCAATTCTCGGCTATAGCACTAGATCCTATCTCGCAATCAAATATCAGCTTATAGAAAGGCTCCACCCATTATGGCAACAAAACTATTTGTAGGAAAACTATCCTACGACTCCACCGATGATTCATTAAAAACTTTATTTGCCCAGTTTGGCACCGTCGTTAGTGCAGCAGTCATTAAAGATCGTGACACTAGCCAATCCAAAGGCTTCGGCTTTGTGGAAATGGAAACTTTAGAAGAAGCCAACGCAGCGATTGCAGCCCTTGACGGCAAAGACTTTGAAGGACGTATGATTATAGTAAACATCGCTCGTCCCCGCGAAGAACGACCACAGGGTGGCAATAATTTTCAGGGCGGTTTTCAGCGTCGCTAATTTTAGCACCTAAACGCTTTAACTTTAGTCTTATGAGTAGTCCAAAACTCGGTACAGCCGAGCTCTTATTCAGATCCGCCGAAGAGCTGGGGTTGCAGCCCGTGTGGGTAATGCCGGGTGGCATCTTGGCCATTCAAGTTGCCGGCAAGGAAAGATACCTTAATTTGGCACGCAGCCCCTTGAATTCACATCTTAGCATTAGTTTATCGGTTGATAAGTACTTGACACGATTAGTCTTTGCACGTCACAAACTGGCTAATATTCCGTTTGCCCGGGCTACCACCCACGCTGAAGCCAATCTGTTTTTGGAATCCCACGGAACTATTATCGCCAAACCAGTCACTGGCTCCGGCTCGCGTGATATTCACATTATCACCACATATCAGCAGCTGCACGCCTTGACGGTCACCAACTATATCCTCGAGAAGTATATTGTTGGCCCGGAAATGCGCTACCTTATCCTTGACGGCTCAGTTATTGGGGCGTATCAAAGTGATTACGGAATTTCGGTGCAGTCTAATAGAACATTACAATGTTTAGCGTTGCCCCCAGAGTCTTGGGATCCGACACTGGTCAGCATGGCAGGTCAAGCCACAGCTGCGCTGGGACTTGGCTTTGCCGCCGTTGACTTTATTATTAGTGGATCGGATTCTTACATTTTGGAAGTTAATACGACGCCAGATCTTAAGTGGTTCCATGCTCCCAGCTTCGGTCCAGTAGTTGATGTAGCGCGTCTGTTTTTAGAGTCTATTGTGCAGCACTATACAGATCAGACGCCGAACTTCGTCCAGGCTGAATTCAGCCATAGGCACTCTCCAGTTGTAAGTTTGCCGGCAATTGTCCCCGCCAGTAATTTCATTCCATTATAGATAACAGCTCAATATAGAAAAGGAAGTCCGTAGAGACTTCCTTTTCGTGGCCTTTTGTTTAGAGTAACGCTTAGTTATTTTTTACGTTAAAGTTCATATCTGTTGAATTACTATTTGTGGCGTCGCCGCTCGTGGCTGCACCGCCGTTGGTATTGTAGGCAGACGAAGCGTCGCCGCTAGAAGCATTTTGGCTATTGTAGCTACTGACATCAAAGTCATTGTTGGTTGTAATGGTCGTCTTAACGGTCTGGTTAGACGATACGCTAGTTGTCGAACCCTGACCGGTATCGCCACTAATAGTACCGGTGTTAGTTAGGGTACCACCGATCATGCCAAGTACAAATGGAGGAGGTGTCATGTGTGAACCACCACCTTGGCCACCTGATGACTGGCCGTTAACAGTGTTAGCACCCAGG
>Ga0157374_10000993_pt1 | contig 24601 bp, 22 predicted proteins | sample M25metaG_FD_115308 | JGI IMG/M metagenome (GOLD analysis project Ga0157374, IMG submission 115308) | Miscanthus rhizosphere microbial communities from Kellogg Biological Station, Michigan, USA - M2-5 metaG | ecosystem: Host-associated > Plants > Roots > Rhizosphere > Soil | place: USA: Michigan... | reverse complement strand
TCTTCTTGTACAGAGCAATACGCTAGTTTGCCGTCGAGCGACAAGGACATTGACACCGGTCGTCCACCCACAGGGATTTCCAAGAGTTCCTTTCGCGCTGCGATGTCTGCGAAGCCAACCGTGCGGCCTTCCTGTAAGGCATAAATGAGAGTCTTTCCGTCTTTCGAAACGACAAGCCTTACGGGTGCCTTGCCCGAAGTCGCGATGCTGCCAACATTCTTCTTCCGTTCAAGATCAAAAACTGAAATTGAATTCCCGCCAGAGTTGGCGACGAACATGGTCCGTCCATCTGGAGACATCGCTTGACCCTGTGGCCGCTCGCCTGATGGCATAGATATGACTTGGCCAGAATCAAGCTTTATAGCGGAGAGATTGCCGGTATCTGTATTGCTTACGTAGGCCCATTCCCTTTTGTGGTCGAGTTTCACGATATGCGGGGCCTGGCCTTTGACGTCATAAGTGCGGTTGATTTTGAGAGTCTTCGAATCGAGCACCAGGAGCTTGGATGGCTTCTCAGTGGTCACATAAACATGGTTTGAGCTTGCGTCGTAAGTAATCCCATGAGGGCGACGAAACTCTCCCAGATTGATCGTTGCAGTTCGTTTCATTGAAGCAATGTCCACGACAGAGACCGTGTTGTCCCCCGGACCGGTTTCCGTCATCCACATCACTCCGTTGTCAGCGATGTACAGCGTCTTCCGGTCAGGCGTCAGGGCTATTTCGTGAGGATGAGCACCGACCTTTGCTCCCCCAATCCTGTGGAATTCAGCATCGTAAAACCCGATCGAGCCTGCGGCCTTCTCGCCAATCACGAAAGCTGCAGTTTGTCCCGCGGCCGAGATCACGAAAACCCATGAAAGAATCAGACAAATAAAGCAATTCATAATTCCTCGTTTGGTACGCCGACCTTCAGTATTTGGGCTCGATGACGACGGCTTCGAATTCCTTGTCGCTCAAATTATGTTCCGTATGTCGGGCTGGACCACCCCAAACAACTGCGCCAGCCTTCTGAACAGAGTGCTCGGATGGCTTGCCTTCAGGATCGATCTGAAAATACAAAGGCGTCAGGTAGACAACGACCCGGTCCAGTGAGTGTTCATGCAGCGGTGTCGATTCATTGGGCCCGATCTTAACGCGCGTGACCCGAACATCGTGATTCTCAAACTCAATCTTGTAATGTTTGGGATCGACGATCCAGGGGTTTTGTGGACTTGCAGGCGCCCTTTGCGCATCTCCTTTGCTTTTAAGTTCCACTACAATCGCGGTAAGCGGATCGCTCCCCTTTAGCCGTATCGGGTGCGAAGAGCCAGCCGGCTCCCATTTGTCGTCATTTTGCTTCCATGAAATGTTTTCTGACTTTCCGCCCGGCAGGATTGTTTCCGCACTTCCTCCCTTGAGCCACACAATAACGCGATTCAGTTTTTGAGTGTCGAGTTTGGCAGTTTCGCCGGGCGCGACCAGAACATGGATTACTCTGACCTTCGGGTTGTCCACGATCACTTCGCGAGTGGCCGCGAAGAGGGGGACACTGAAAGCCATAGAGACTGCGCACGCGCAAAGAAAGCTGCTTAAGTTGTGTCGACTTGAATACTGCATATTCGCCTCGCAGGTGAATTCCAAGTGCCGCATAGGTTGCGGCACTGCGCGAACGACCTTACCTCTCGCGCTGTGCCACAACCTGTTTCGTCCCTCAGCTCACCTTAGAATTCCAACCTGGCGCTCACTTCAACGATGCGCTGCCATGAGTATTGCGTGGTAATGCTGCCAAATGCCGCGCTGGTTGGGCTTGTATTCGGCGGTTGGAATTGTGGATGGTTAAGGACATTGATTCCTTGGCCTGAGAAACTGAGTCGCATTTTCTCGGTAAGCTGGAAGAACTTCATAGCCGAGAAGTCGACATTGTTTACGACAGGACCACGAATCCCGCTGAACCGTGAAGGTAATGTCTGCAGATTCCATTGCAGCTGTTGCGCTGAGTTGGTGTTGAAGCAGGAGGTGTTGAACCACTTCTTTACTGTCCGCTGGTCGGAAGGCAACTTCACCTGGCTGGGGCTGCATGTCATAATCGCGTTTCCGAACGTCAGTGGCTGGCCCGATTGATATGTATACACACCGTTGACTTGCCACCCGCCAATCACTGCATTCACCGGTCCTCTTGCCGAGGTAGCCCACTTCTTCCCTCTTCCAAAAGGAAGTTCGTAATTGACCATGATCGTGTTCCGTATCGGTCTGTCCAGATCTGAAATGACTCTCTCCGGCTTGTCATCCGACACATTCTTATAAGTGATCGCTTGCATAGATTTTGCCCAGGTAAAAGAGTAAGCGGCAGCGAGACCGGACGAATAGCGCTTCTGAATGCTGGCTTGGAGAGCGTGGTACCACGAGTACCCCCCGTTAACTTCCTCCTGGACCCCTGTCGTGAGCACTCCCGAACTGAGAGCGCTGGCTGCAACTTGCTGAGATCCATTACCACTTTCGGGTGGAGCAGAGGTTGCAAACTGCGGATAGGGCCTCAATAACTGTGCGCGGGCGACCGTGGTACCAGACAGATTTGTTCCCGGAAGCAAGGGATAGAACGGATTTGGAACCTGAGCACTCAGGTAATTAATCGTGGTTTGGTCACGTGACGTTGACGGGCTGAGGTATGCCGCCGGCACAGGGTTCAGGTCTTTCAAGGTTCGCATACGTGTGCCGCGATTTCCGACATAATCCACTTCAATAACGGAATTGAATGGCAGCTCCCTTTGTAATCCGAGATGCCAAGTCTGTACATAGGGATCTGTCAGATGCGGATTGAATGCCTGAATTGTTTGGCCGAGGTTTGTCGAAGCACCAAGGGCCGCTCCAACCGGCTCGGTGAGACCGCTGGGGAAGGGATTGGTAAGGTTGGCAATGTAAGTTTGACCATTATCCCGCGTGGGCACGAAGGCAGTTGTAGACTGGAATCCAGTTTCAGGAACTGGGACTTGATTAGCAGTCATAGACGGAATGCCGAGCGTCTCGCGAAAAACTCCATAGCTCGCACGCACTACTGTTTTCGGTGTGATGCTGTAGGCGAAACCAACTCGGGGCATGAGGTCGCGCAAGCCTCGCTGCCACAGTTCACGTGGAACACCATTGACATCCGGGAATGTAAGACCGCCCTTCACATTGATTCCCGGGACTCCTGAAACTGGAGTTTGCTGGAAATTTGACTGAACTTGCGAAGCGATTGAAAGCTGAGCAGTTGGATCGAAGCCCGCGACACTGCGGTTATATCGCTCTGTCAACGCGGAAGGTAGCTCATAACGCAGGCCTGCAGTAATGGTGAGTTTTGGGCCCAGCTTCCAATCATCCATGGCGTAAAATGCCCAGAACTTTTGTATCGCCGCAAAGCTCGTGTTGATGTTCGCGCTACCGCTTGCGGGAATGCCGAGAAGGAAGCTCGCGAAATCCTGCCCTATAGGCGCGGCGGAAGACGTATTGAACGGGCCGCCTGTGAAGGTCGAATTGAAACTAAATGCGCCGGCCGCAGCACCCTGACTGAATCCGTTCCTCATATAGACGCGATAAGACACTCCGGTCCGGATTGTGTGCGCCGAAACAATTTTGGTTATGTTCACGGCGGGCTCATGAATCATGTTGAATTGGTCGAAGTTGGTGACGTTACTGATCTGACCGCCGGTGAGGTAATTGGCAAAGCTGAGGCCGGGAAGTCTGTAGCTGCCAGGGGCCTGCGCTTTCAGCTGGCTGATGTAGGTACTGGAAAACCCAAGTGAAGCAAGGTCCCAGCCTATTTGCAGCGGCTTATCTCCGTACTGAAATCGGAGAAAACCGTAGCGCGACTCAATGACGAGCGTGGGAGACAGGCTGAGAACGTGGTTGAGTGCAATCCCCTGGTCGTACCGGAAGAAATTGTCTCCAACCATGCCGCTGTGCGCTTCGTGCCAGATCCGCTGCAATCTTGTCCAATAGTAGCGAACGAATGCGCGCTGATTATCGGATATATTGTGATCGACGCGCCCCAGATAGTTGAAGTAATGGTCGTTCGAATTCGCTCCGTTGGTGTAGTTGTTCGCTCCATTGGATAGACCAGGTTGATTTGGCGCGTCAATTAGAGCAGCGATTTTTGCAGCAACCGGATTAATTCTGTTCGGAGGAATGATGTTGCCTGGAAACGGGGACCGTTGATAGAGTCCATTGCCAGCTGGGACCGTGGTCATTGGATCGTAGATTTGGTATGCCGACGAGACGGTCAGAAGCTTTGAAAAGTCTCCCGTCCGCTCTGCTGCGGTGGGAACGGTTTGTACCGTGATTGGCGTTGGATCGAACCAATGCCCCCACTCAAACCCAACCGTGAAGAACGTTTTGTTGTGCCCGTTAAAAATCTTCGGGAAATAGATGGGGCCGGTCAGAGTCGAGTCGAGATGATTCGTATCCAGGTGTGGCTTGCCCGTCAATATCGGGAAATAAGGTGGAGCGATCATCTGAGGGCTGAGAAACTGATAGTTGATTAACCCGTGTAAAGTGTTGGTTCCTGATTTTGTTGTGTAGTTAACCTGAGCTCCGGTGTGATAGCCCCAGCTCGCGTCAGTGGTTGTAGTTTGAACCTTGAACGAGCTCAAAGAACTTGCCGCTGGTGAGTATGCAACTTCTATGCCCTGCATATTCGGCGCGCCATCCAGGAGAAACTCGCTGCTTCCTTCACGGGTGCCATTCACGGAGATCTGAGACGGGCTGTTCGTATCAAAAGGACGAACGTAGGACATACTCACTGGAGTAAAGACCACGCCAGGTACCAATGTGGCAAGAACGATAGGGTTTCCGTCCTTCGTCGGCAAATTCTGGATCTGCCGGCTCTCAACAACTGTTCCGGTTGATGCTGTTGAAGTATCTACTAGAGGGACTGTAGAGCTAACATTGACGACTTCGGTAGCCGCCCCAAGTTCCATTTGCACATTTGCTGTAATTGAGCTCGCCTGCCGAATAGTGATGCCCGCTCTCTGATAGGCCTTGAATCCGGGCGCATCAACTTTGAGCTGGTAAGTACCCGGGGTAAGATAGGGGACTAAATAGTCACCGGAAGAGTTGCTCAATGAATCGTAGCGCACATTTGTCTCGGTATTCAGCACACTGATCCGCGCGTTTGCCAACGCGGCACCGGTCGTATCCGTAACTCGCCCGAGTAAGTTCCCCGTTGAGGTTTGTCCCCAAAGGGAAGATGTGCTGAACAATGCAATGAGCATTGCTTTCCTAATCAAGCTGCGGATCGTCATGTAGCCTCCATACGGCGACCGATTCCAAAGGGATATCCTTCCGGCGCAGTTCATCAACCAATCGCGCGGATCAAGGCGCGCTCGGGAAGAGTCAGTTGATATGCCGGAGCAACCGAAATCCGAAAAGGGGAAGATTGAAGGTCACTCGATTGTGTTGTACGATCAATTGTCGACATTTCATTTGTCGACAATCAACGTTCTACATATAACTCTGAATCAGTTTGCTTCGTCAAGCATTTTTTCGGAGGAAGTGGTAGTTTTCTTTCAAATGCTTTCTGATATTTGAATTGTGGATTTGGAGTGCAATGCGCACGTCTTGGGAGGTCAATTCGTGCTCTGCAGAATGCAGGCACCAATGCAGTAGATGATCTCGCAATTGGACTTCTTATCTTAGCAGCAGGTATTCCTTCAGCGGCTTTCTTGAGGAGTGAAGAACTATGGTCTCAGCGGCAAGTTCGCTTCTGCAGAAGCAGAATCTTAGTGAGCAAATTTTCGAAGTACTGAAAAACTTGATCCTTGCCGGTGATCTCAAGCCCGGAGAGCGAATTCTCGAAGCTCAATTGGCCACTCAACTCAATGTAAGTAGGGCTCCCATACGCGAGGCACTTCTGCTCCTAGCTCAGCATGGATTTGTCATTATTCGTCCGCATCGAGGTGCGTTCGTTACGGAGTTATCTGCCGCTGATCTGACTGAGATCTTCGAGATCCGACAGCTTCTTGAAGTCAGCGCTGCACTAAAGGTTCACATCAACATGACGCCTGATTCTGCTCAACGGTTGGAAGCCGCGCTGGAGAAGATTCGACACGCCGCCCATGAGCGTGATGTGGTTCAGTTCACAGAGGCAGACTTCAACTTCCACAAAACAATCTGGGATCTCGCGGGGAATTCTCATATTTCGCAGATTTTGACGGATATCGCGTCGCGGTATTTCAGATACGAGCAGATTCGAAAGACAACGCTGCTACCTGATTTCGATTACAACGAAATCTTCGAGGATCATTGCCGTTTGGTCGATCGGGTGATGCACGGTACCAAACAGGACGTTGAAACTGAATTCAATCGACATTTCGATAAGTTCCTGCACTTCGCAATGATGCATTTTGTTGAGTCGGATACCAACGGAATGATCAAAGCCAAGGGAGCTTGAGCAGATTCCCACTCGCTCATCCTCCTCACTGTTGATTCTCCGAATTCAGCAGGCCTCCCACCGTCGTTTTGAAAGCAGCTTGATCAAGTTAGGTTCCTCCAGACTACTCATTAACAAAGGAGCTCAATCTTCCGAATGGGCAACAAAATTGCCGTTGTTACGGGTGCGGGCAGTGGTATCGGGCGGGCCGTCAGCCTGGCTTTGCAGTCCGCCGGATATGTTGTGATTCTCGCCGGCCGCCGCGCTAACCAGTTAGAGCAAACATCCGCTTCCGGCGTCCACGATGCTTGCAAAATGATTCCCATACCATGCGACCTTACTGTTGGAGCCGATGTGGACGGCTTGTTCGCGCGGGTAGAGCGTGATTTTGGAAGGCTGGATGTCCTCTTCAATAACGCGGGGATCAGTGCGCCCGTGATTCCGTTTGAAGACCTGAGTCTGGAGCAATGGAACGAAGTCATTGCTGTAAATCTGACGGGGGCTTTCCTCTGTGCACAGAGTGCCGTGAGGATTATGAAGAAGCAGAATCCGCGAGGTGGAAGAATCATAAACAACGGATCCGTCTCAGCCTACTCTCCTCGTCCCAACTCACTGCCATACACGGCGACCAAACATGCAATCACCGGCCTTACAAAGTCCATATCCTTGGATTGCCGCAAATTCGATATCGCTTGCGGGCAGATTGATATTGGAAATGCCGCAACGGATATGACGGGGGCTATGTACGATGGCGCATTGCAGGCCGATGGCACGGTGGTATCTGAGCCGAGGTTTGAACCCTGTCACGTTGCCGACGCGGTCCTCTACATGGTTGGCCTGCCGTTGGAAGCGAATGTTCAATTCATGACATTGATGGCGACTAAAATGCCGTTCATCGGCAGGGGTTGACCTCGAAGCCGACGCGGCCGAGCTAATTGGTAACGGCACCGACTGCGGCCGACGCTACTCCTCTAGCGTATTTCGCCATCACACCGGATACGAACCGCGGAGACGGCGCTTTCCAATCCTTCATCCGCTCAGCAATAGTCGCATCGCTCAGTTCGACCGATAGATTTCGCCTTTCGATATCGAAAACAACTACATCGTCATCGCGCAAAGCGCCAATTGGGCCACCGCGGAAAGCTTCCGGCGAAACGTGGCCGACCATCAACCCACGAGTCGCACCAGAAAAGCGCCCGTCGGTGACAAGTGCAACTTCTGCTCCCAACCCTGCGCCGGTGATCGCGGCCGTAACAGCCAACATTTCACGCATGCCCGGTCCCCCACTTGGCCCTTCGTACCGGATTACTACAACATCGCCGGGTTTGATTTTCCCGCTCTGAACTGCTGCAAAAGCGTCTTCTTCCCGGTCAAAGACGCGCGCGGGCCCACGGTGATACAGACGTTCATGGCCGGCGACTTTCAACACACAACCATCCGGCGCTAAGTTGCCTTTGAGAATTACGAGTCCCCCTGACGATTTGAACGGATGGCTGGTCGGGCGAATTACCTGCTGACCTGCCGTTTCGATTGCATGTTGCGCTTCGGCCGCAACAGTTCGTCCGCTCACTGTTAGGGTTTCACCATGTACAAGGCCTTGCTCCAGCAAGTTCTTCGCAAGCAGCCGAGTGCCTCCAGCGGCTGCGAAGTCGTTTGCAACAAAGCGACCGCCAGGCTTCAGATCAGCGATTAAAGGGGTCCGCCCACTGATGACATCGAAATCGTCGATGTTCAACTCGACTCCAGCTTCGCTGGCTATGGCAAGCAGGTGCAAAACGGCGTTGGTTGAACCCCCAGTTGCGGCGACGCTGACGATCGCGTTCTCCAGGCTCTGCCGGGTAACAATATCGCGAGGCCGAAGATTTTGCTCAACCAGTTGCATCACTAATTTGCCGACCTCATATGCCACCGATCCCTTTAGCGACGAGGTTGCAGATACTCCTGCAGTACCAAACGCAGAAATGCCGAGGAATTCCGCAGCTGTTGCCATTGTGTTGGCAGTGTATTGTCCGCCGCAGGTGCCAGCGCCGGGACATGCATTATCTTCGAGTACCCGCAGTTCTTCGTCGCTCATTTGGCCGCTTGCATTTGCACCTACAGCTTCAAAGACATCCTGGATGGTGACGTTCTTGCCGTGGAACTCTCCGGGCGCCATGGATCCTCCATAGAGCATGAGCGCCGGAATGTTAACCCGGAGGAGCGCCATGATGGCGCCTGGAATTGTTTTGTCGCATCCGGAAAGCGCGACCAAGCCGTCAAAGGCATTGCCGCGTGCAACGAGTTCAATGGAATCTGCGATGATTTCGCGGCTGATTAGGGACGTACGCACGCCTTCACTTCCCATGGTGATCCCGTCCGATATGGACACGGTATTAAATTCCATGGGAGTGCCGCCCGCCTCGCGGATTCCTTCCTTGATTCGTTCCGCGAGTTCCCGCAAGTGGTAATTACATGGACCGATCTCCGTCCATGTGTTGGCGATCCCTATGATGGGCCGTTTCAATTCTTCTTCAGTAAACCCTATTGCTTTAAGCATTGCCCGGGCCGGTGCCCGGTTTGGTCCATCGGTGATCACACCGCTATATCGTTTACCCTTCGATTGAGTCATTGGGAAGCCCTTAGCTTTGATACTTTGTCGACATTTCATTTGTCGACAAAGTATCTGCAAATGTAGAGACTCCTTCAAACTTCGTCAAGCGATTTCTGCTGCAACTTGGCGTCTCCTGACAACTCGGCGGTAATGCAAATGCAGTTCTCAGCTAGGCCAAGTGATCCAACTGCCAATCTACCGGCTCAATTTGTCCGAGCATGAATACATAGATAACCGACCCGGCGAGCGCGACTGCGCCCGCAATGGCGAAAGCCCAAAGGAACTGGCCAGTCTTCTCGACGACGATTCCGGTAACCAGCGGTGCGATGACTCCCGCCATGTTTGCAATGCAATTCTGCAATCCGCTCCATTTACCTGCCGCTCGAAGGCCAGCGAGTGTTTGGGTAGTGGCCCAGTGACTTGATGAGTAGACGCCGTAGGACATACATGCAAGCAGAAGGAAGAGAATTGAAATCGTGCGATTCGAAACAAGTGCAACAACGATGATGATCGGAGCGAATCCCATCCCAACACCCATGCATGTTTTACGGACGCGAGTGGAAGTTGCACCGGTTGCAATCAGGCGATCGGAAATAAATCCGGTCGAAGTGGTCACAAAGCCCGTAATGAGATATGCGCCTGCTCCAATCGTCGCCATTTTGCTTAGCGAGAAGTGCTTCTCTCGAACCAGGAAGAACGGCAGCCAGGTGAGAACGAAATACCAAAAGTAGTTCGAACAGAAATGTCCTATGAAAGTAGCCCACGCATCGCGCCTGCTCACGATCGCCTGGATACTAATTTTTTGACGGGACTCGTGCCGCGGTACACGCTGGCTTTTAGGCATCCATTTAAACCAGAGCGGCAACCAGATTAGACTGCCCAGTCCGAGCACGAGAAAAATTGGACGCCAGCCGAATCGGGCCATGACAAGTCCGCCGAGCAGTGTGCCCAGTGCTGGGCCGCACTTTGCGCCTGCATCGATACAGGCGTTTGCAAATCCGCGATGATGTTCGGCGAAATGCTCAGAGAAGATCTTTGAGTAGCTCGGATATGCAACCGATTCTCCCATCCCGACTAATAGCTGCATCGCTAGGAGACCACCGAATCCTCTCGCTATGCCGGTTCCGCATTCGGCAATTGACCAAAGAAAGAATCCTGCAGGGAGGACCCACTCAACAGGGAATCGGTCCACAAGCCAGCCCGAAACTATTTGGAAAGCAGCGTAAGTCCAAAAGAGAGCTGACAGCAGAATTCCTAGCTGAGACACGGAAATACCAAGTTCGTCTTTCAGCACTGGCGCCGCAATAGAGAGACTACCTCGGTCGAAATAGTTGATTGCAACAGACACTACGAGTAAGACAAGAACTAGCCGAAGCACCTTCGACAGTCCAGCACTGGCCTGAACGGGATTCGGTATTTCAGCCGAGACTTTCTTACTCCGCGAGATCCCCATTAATAGAAATTCCTCATTATGCCAATATCGCGAATCCGAGAACCACAGGAAGAGCGAGATCTGAGACCCTCCATGGGACAAGACCAGCCATACTAAACGATTCGGCAGCAATGTGCATTGTTCGTCACATTCTTAAAGCTCGCAATCCGTTAAAGCACGAGCAGTCTCAGGTGGTCGTTCCGGGGATACGGCAGGCTCGAGACTTGATATCTGCTCGCGACAAGATTGGCCACTCGCGATAACGATCAGTTATCGCGAGTAACAAATGCATTAGACGCTGACCGGCTGGTCAGCGATCGCGAGAATGCCCCTTAGTTGCAAGGACCGCCCAGTCCCACACTTCCTGTATCCACGAATGATAATGCGGCTGGCAGGCAAGAAAACCGTAGGGTGGTTGCTGGTGAAGCCATCGGAATCCCTGCCGAAACAATCACCGGAAGCTTGCGGTAAGCGAATCATCGATTCTCCAGGGACGTTCAAGTCCCTGGAGAATCGATGCACATCCACTTATAGAGATGGGCGTAGCTGGATATAGTAGTCATGGTAATCGATCTTTACGATAGTTTCTCCAAACATGGAACTGCTCGACAGCGCTCGGACGTGCGTGGCCTCTGAAGAGCCACCGATATTCGCATACTGGCGAACTACCCGCGTGGGCCCAGTCACCATGGACGAATTTTTGGATGCTGTCCCCTGAAGCTGAACAATCGAGCCATCCTTCGAATCTACCCACAGAGTTCCTTCAAAGAGATAAGGCGCCTTTCGCTTCGGAATCAAGCTCAGAACCATGCATTCTCGTCCGTCGAGCGTTTCGGTTCCTCCGGGTCGCAACTTCATTTCATAGTTTGCTGACGTGATCCAGGCGCTCTCTCGAATGCCAGGCCGGTTCATGTATTTTTCATTATCTAGAATCGTATTTAGCACCAGATTCCGCATGACAGCTGAGCCGGACTGCGAGACGATCACGTAGCTCTTTCCCGAACTCTGTTTGTAGGTTGTCTTTACAAACATTTCAGCTGCGGGATGGATCTCGTCATTGCTTCGATAAACAGCATAGTGCTCTGTCACAGTGTATCCAGCGAGGTTATCGATTCTCGCCTTCACTGCTGCATCCACCAAACGAACCACTGATGCCGCATCAAGAGGCTGAGCTAGTGCCGTCGATCCGCGAAATGAAAGGGCAAAGATGGCGACAAGTACGAGAAGAGTCGGCGAGACTCTGATTTTCATGAATTTGAACTCACATTCAAGGCGCAATGGAAAGCTGCCGGGTTGAGGGGAACGGTGATTCTAGAGTGCAAGCCTTCGCATGCGCAAGGCCGATCAAGGCGCCTATTGACTGGCCACCGGTGGAGGGGGAGTCATGGCTTTGAGTTCCTCCAGATTGGGCATGACGCCTTGCGGATGACCCGAGACCTTTGCCGCCTGGATCGGCTTTGAATCGCCAGCATAGAACTGGAGAATGTTGTCACGCAATTGCGGAGAGATGCCTTCAAACTTCTGTGCGCTCAGTTTTGCCAGCAGGTTGGCGTAGGCGCCATCGGCTAACGAGTATTCAGAGAATTCAGTTACTTTGCCGTCATCGAGGTCGCGGTTGGCCAGAACCAGGGAGCTTGCGCGTACTTCCTCGAGGTAGATTCGATATTGGTCGACCGTGGCATTGATGCTCTTGATATAAAGGTCTTCCGTCTTTGGCGTAGGGTTGTCGAAGCCCATGCCTTTGAAGGGGCCTACCTTCGGGATGTATTTCAGAAGCACCGAAAGGAACCGCGTGCCGAAGCCCGGTTTCGTATAAGTCTTTCCCCACTCCCGCTCGTAGTCGGAGCGCGATAGGCGATACAAGAATTTCGTCTTGGCAGAGTTAGGTGTTTCACTCATCATCTCTTTTTTGTGAGTCTGCAACGCGACCTTGGTCATTTGTGGAATGAGCCGGCTGATGGAGTAGCGATACGAGCCAATCGCCAGGTCCTCGTGAGTGAGCACGTCTTTCAGTTGCAGTCCGTATACGATCGGGAACGTCCGCTCCAGCAATGGCTGCGCGACTTTGAAACCGATGAAATCGTGGTATTGGTCTGACGCATATCGATTTTTCGCTACCTGCAAAGTGTCAAATCCAAACTCGACCTTCAAATGTGCCGTCGTGCCCTGCGCATAGCGAACAGAATTGCCGTACTCGGCCCGAAGCTTTGGGTAGCGGAGAGCCACAGCCTGATTGACCGCTGGGTGGCCGACAAAATCCGACGTGTAGTGCGACAAGGAACCCAATGCGAAGGCGTACTCATTTGCGTCCTCGCTTTGACGAAGCAACTCTAGAACAAAATCTCCAGTGCGAACATAGTGAACCAGCTCGCTGAATTCCTTGCTACCGAAGGGATAATAGCCAAGGTCCTGAATAACCGATCCTCCATAAGCGTACGCATGCGCCTCAGTGATCTCGGCTTCAGTCAGGCTGGGAAAGCGAATCAACACAAGCGGGCGAATCTCGGAAGTCCATACAAGGTCCACAACTTCTTCGTGTGTGAGAACGGAGTACGCAAACGAGGCTTCACGGGACGTCAGCGCGACGACAAGCATGAGAAGCCCTGCACGCAACAGTGACGTTCGCCATTTAATTGTCGTTGTCAAGATTCACCCGGCTACTCCTGGAAGGTTGGAACTCGCAAAGAGGATTACTTGATACCCGTAACGCCCGATAGAAGATAAACATCATCAGTACCATTTGCAGAATCGTCATAGGGCCTTCTTACTCCAGATTAGTTTTAATGCGGAATCAGGCACAGCATGCTGCGATTGCGAATGGAATAGAAATGCCGCAATAGATACAGTTGGTCGTGCTTATGAGACGAATTGAGTCAGCAAGCGAGAGGGGATATGCTCGCATGCACTCAGGGCAGGCCATCGTGACGAAGGGCGCTCCGGAAAGATCGTGGCCGTTCTGCGAAAACCACATGGGTGTTTCCTCGCGAGCCGGCGCCTCTGTTTGAGAAACGGACTGAAGGATCGTGAGCAAATGACCAACGCCGTCGCCCTTCTGGTAGAAAGCGTCTGCGGGAACGCCTTCGGGTATGGTGCTGCCGGGGAATGCACCACTCATGGCGATCACCGGAATTGCGGGGAAGCGCCGCCGTACGACTGAAAGTAACTCGAAGCCTGACATGCCCGGCATGTATAAGTCGGAAATCAAGATGTCAGGGACTGCGTTTCGGATTTCGGCCAACGCAGCGAAGCCGTCACCCGCCGACTGCACGTCATACCCGAGCTGGCGCAGTACAAGGCTAAGCGACGTTCGTAGCGAAGGCTCATCGTCTACGACAAGGAGTCGCAGTGCTGTATTCGGCATATCTCACCTCTTGAAAATCACCGCTGGCCATTGCAGGACTAAGGTGAATATTCCATGTACCGACTCGCAAAGATGTTCAGTTTTATACATGGGCCGCAAGCCGCGCCTTGGCTGGCCCTTAGTCTTCCGCCGCCCGTCAGAGATTAGCCCTTCAGGACCCCCATCATGTAACACCAAGCGAAGCAAGCACTTGCGGACTCAAAAGCGATCAGTGTAATCGATGAATCCGAGCGTACGATTCTCCGACGTAGCCGCCCCAACTCAGCGAATGCGTTACTGAGCGTAGTTCGCTCAGCAAAAGCTCACACCATTGCATCAAAGTAAATGTGTTAGCTGATTTCTGGAGTGCGTTCGAGCCGGGTTTTATGATTCCGAACGCGCCCAGTGCTGAGGAGCGGCGCATATGCTCTGGACAATCTTTGTCGTGATTCTGATTTTGTGGCTACTGGGCTTTAGTCTCCACATCGCTGGCGGCCTGATTCACATTTTACTGGTGGTCGCCTTGGCCGTTCTGGTCTTTAATCTGATCACCGGGCGTCGGAGCACACTGTAAGGCAAATTGTTCCCGCGAGCGAAACAGCGAACCCGACAAAGCGTTCGGCGCAATGATTTGATTTTTCATGACCTGCTGTTCAGCAATCAGGCGGGCGAGAAGGTCATTCGACGTGAGACCGGGGTCATATAAATTGATGCTCATTCGGGGTCTCGCAGGGCAAACCAGTAGAATCTCCGCCAGCAGCACATGCAGCGCACGGGGCGGAGAGCGAGTGGGAAAAGAAGGCCATCATAAGTGCGCATCTCAGCTTTCTTAAATTGAACTGAGTTGCAGCGCGGACACGCATGGCGAAACAATAGGATTCGAGGCAGCCAATCCGGCCAGGTTATCGCATCGATGTTCATCCTATGCTCCTTTCAGGGGAGTGTTGCTTTGCGTCAATTCGATAGTCCCCTCTGGCACGCCGCAATTCGCATCCAGCCAAGAGAGCAGGCCGCGAATACTACCTATCGCCAAGGCCATAGAAGAATCCGCAGCACCGTAATAGAGATAAATCGTGTCCCCATCCGCACCGATCGTCTGGCCACAGGGAAAGACGACATCACCAACATCTCCACAACGTTCGTACGGAGCTTCGGGGCCGAACATCCAGGAGTTCCCTCGCTTAAGGCAGACTTCAGGCTTCTCTATGTCGAATAGCGCGAGGCCAAGTCGATAGATGCTTCCCGCGGCTGTTTGGCGGACCCCGTGGTAGATGGTCAACCAGCCTTGCGGCGTTTCTATCGGCGGAGAACAGAGGCCGATCTTGTTAGCATCCCACCAACCCCCGCGTCGCGCTTCGAGTATGACTTTATGTCTGCCCCAATATCGCAAGTCGGGGGAGTACGAGATCCACATATGAGCCCCGGTGGGCGTCACCGGCCGATGAATCATGGCCCAATAGCCATTGATTCTTCGCGGCAACAGGGCGGCATCCTTATCTTCAGGGGGCATGATCACGCCGAATCGCTCGAATGTCCTGAAGTCCTCTGTGAGCGCCAGTGAAACTCCGGGACCACCGCGTGCAAACGAGGTGTACGCCACCGCATACTTTTCAAGTTCCGGGAGGTAAGTTATGCGTGGATCTTCAATCCCCCAGATTTCTTCGGGGTAGTCGCGAGGATTAGCGATCAGTGTGGGCTCGGCATCGATACGCCATCCGTTGATTCCATTCTCCGAACGCGCCGCGCACAAATGTGACAGGCCGCTCCGGTCTTCTACGCGACAAAGCAGCAGTGTCTCCCCGCTGGATAGCCGGACAGCTCCTGCATTAAAAACGCTATTGATCGGATAAGGCCAATTTTCGCGGCTCAGGATAGGATTCCCGGGAATGCGCGTGAACAATGAAATGTCCACAGCTCCGATATCCTTTCCCAAACCAGTAGCCTCTTGTGACGGAGTTGAGAGAAGTGATGGATTCAAAGAGTGAGACTCATTTCGTGATGGGTTTCTTCTGCGTGGGCTACTTTCGCTTCCTGCATTTCCAGGAGCGCTATCAGGAATGAAAGCGTGGATTCCGCTCCCTGATTTTCATTTACGCGGTCAGGATGAAGCCCATCCCTGCACCCACCCGTTGTCGCATCGTAGAGCGGTACCTGCAAATCATTCTTCCCAAGGAACCATTTGAAGACGCGGTGGGCTTCCTCTTTCCAGCGCTCCTCATGAGTGAGTCGGTAAGCTTCGAGACAAGCAGAGATGGTGGCGCACGCTTCTACCGGCTGCTGATCGAACCGCGCTCTCTCCGCGCCCTCGGCGAAAAACCCGCTGGAGCCGATGGGCACAAACGTTTCTGTATCGTCGCAATGCTGAACAGCAACGAGCCATTCCAGCGACTCGATACCTGCAGCTACCATGTTCTTATTATTGCTGCGCCTGCCAGCGAGGATGAGCGCCTCGGACAACCTAGCGTTCGAATAGGAAAGGCTCTTCTCGAACCAATGCCACGTCTCGGAGCGACTGCGTTCATAGATATCGAGTAGACGATTGGCCAGCGTGTTACGGATCCCTTGCATCGACCTGTCACCGGGGAACCAGTCCAGATAGGCTTGTAGGCCGAGCACGCTGAAGGCCCAGGCACGTGGACTGCTGAAAATCAAAGACGCCGGAACCGCAGCTTCAAAGAGTCTTCCCGCTGCTCCTCGCAGCCCAGCATTCTGCGAGCGGCCAAGCACGCAGCCCAAACTCCACAGTGCCCGGCCATGGCTATCTTCCGATCCGACATCCTCAAGCCATTTGCGATCATAACCTAAAAAGTTTCTGAATCTTCCCGTGTCTGAATTGAAGGCAAGCCAGAGAAAACTCATATACCTGCGCGAGAGATCTAGTGGTTCAACTCTGTGCCCCCGTGAAACACGTTCTTCAAGCCTGGTGGAAACGATGAGTGCTCGTGCGTTGTCATCAGTCGTGTAGCCCTCACGCGTGTTGGGAACAGAAAAGATGGCATGCTGCAACATGCCCGTATCGTCAGTCATGGTCGACAAATGCGATGTGTTCAGAAGTGGCAACGCATCCATTGTGAGCATCGGATTTGAAACAGCATCCCCAGGTTGTGCCGCTCGTGGAAGCAGCGAGCGCTCAAAGCGCGCTCGTTGAAAGCTCGCCATGTAAGCCCTTGCGGTTTTCGGCCAAGTTGTTCCGCGGGAGTGAAGATACGCGCGCTTGCGCATTGCGTGGCGTGCCGCGTCATTTCCCAGCAGTTCCACCACCGCCTGAGCAATTGCTTCAGGATCTTCGAACGGAACAATCACACCTCGTTCGTCTGCGAGCAATTCTTTGGCGTGCCAGTAAGGCGTGGAGATGATCGCCTTCCCTGCCCCAAGCGCAATCGCCAGCGTGCCAGAGACGATCTGCGCCTCCTGCCTGTAGGGCGTGATGTAGATATCAGCCGCACCTACATGCTCCACAAGCTCTTCGTCACTTACGAATCGGTTATTCAATATCAAATGCGAGGAAACACCAAGCTGCTTCGCCAGTGCCTGCAGTTCTTCGCGATAGCGTTCTCCTTCACGCCGACGAACATGAGGATGAGTCACTCCGGATACGATGTACACCACATTCGGATATTTAGCGAGAATTGAGGGTAGCGCCTTAATAACGTTTTCAATTCCCTTGTTGGGAGATAGCAGACCGAAAGTAAGCAGAACGGATTTTCCTTCTGTGCCAAAGCGATCCTTGAAATAGTTCGGATCCATGAATGGAAGGTCTGGTACACCGTGTGGAATTATGTCGATTTTGCCGCTGGGAACTCCATACACTTCGCTTAAAAGTTGGGCAGCAAGCTCGCTCATCACCACGAGACGATCAGAGAGTTGTCCGATCTCCTCGAGCACGATGCGCTGATTTGCGTCCGGTTCGCGGAGAACAGTATGCAGCGTCGTTACGATTGGCATCTTCAACCTGCGGAGCATAGCCAAAATGTGACGACCCGCGGCGCCGCCAAAAATTCCATATTCATGCTGCAAACAGACAAGATCGTTGCCATTGAAGTTGAGGAATTCGGCCGCCTGCTCATAGGACACAAGATCTTCCTGCATGAGTTCCAGACGAACGCGTTCGGGATAGTCGTAGTTCGAATCAGGGTCATTTACCGGGATGGCAAACAGACGACCTTCTCCATATTCAGCCGCGAGAGCATTGCAGAGGTCCGTAGTGAACGTAGCGATCCCGCACTCACGCGGCAGGTAATTTCCAACAAAGGCAATGCGCGTGGGCAATGGCGGAGTACAGGCTTTGAGCACTACGGGCGTTGAAGCTAAAGGAGCGGCAACTTCAACTCGCCCGAGCGGGCGTATCGTCTCGTGGAGCGGCATGTTTTCCTGCTTTCAATAGAAGACCTGGCCAAGCTTGGGCGCGCTGCGCATTATCTTGCAGATGCACTGTACGCAACTCAGAACCCCGCTATCCGGGGGCAGCGCGATTTATCTTGCTGGCACCGGCTGCGGATGTTGCTCGAAGATATTTTCCAGCGAGGCCTTCTCCTGGATATGGATGGTCTGTACTGTGACGTTCGCGATCTGAAATCCCGGGTATTGGGTGATCTCAATACAATCAAGCTCCGCCGCGTTGAATCGCTTCGATACTCCGTTGAGTGCTCGCATCAGAGCTCGACGGATCGCTGTTTCTCGCGTAAACCCAAGGCCTAATCGGGAACATCGTCCTTGAAGCCACATGAAATGCCAGCCGGTCTTGCGGACCATTGTGTCAAAAACGAGTGCAGGGATTTCTTCAACAACGGACCAATCATCGGCAATGGGCTTTAGGCTGGGGTCTAACCGATCCGGCAGGATGCACCCACTCCTCAGAAAGACAGAATGCGGGTTCACTCTTGCACAGTTTTCGGAATGACAGACTCAGCTAAGTTGCTGGAATCAAAAGCTGGCGCATTATTGGCCGGGCTGCCGCTGGACGATTCTGCGGGTACAGACTCAACCCTGGAGTCAACCGTGGCGGGGGGGTGGCTTATCGGATCCATCAGATGAATCTGTGATCGAGTTCGATGAGAAAGATGATTCTTTACATCGCTTTGAGTGTCAAAGCTCATGGCAGCTCCAGTCGAGAGGTTGCTTACTTGAAAATTGCTCGTCTGGAGCGAAGCATGGAATGCCGAAGGCGAGAAGGGAAAGAGTACTGCTTCCCTGAGCATACGCCCATTACAACCGACGTGCCGAAGCCTTTACCTTTAGGAACAGCTGGATCGAGAGATCCGGCCTTTGATTCAGCGGGAGTTAGGCAGCCGGTTTTCTGACCTTTTTTCGCTGCCTCACCTCTTAAATGTTGGTCGAATATGGTTCTCTAAGATCATGTCCGGCTGAAATGGCCCTTTCCCATTTTTCTGACTTGAGGGGAACAGATAGTCTTTCGCAGTCCAACTAATCCGAAGTCGCCTTCCACTTCTTCGGTTCCCCAACGAACATTGGCGGCAACGGCACTGGTTTGTGCGATGCCATCGTGTTGGTATCTCCTTTGACGCTGCGGTAAATAGAGGGGGTGACAGGGACGACTTGCTCCTTAAAATCCGCGTTCTCCCAGCGAAGACCGAACGTCTCTCAAGTTCGGCAATTCGGGCGGACGCGAGCACGGTAAATCGAAGACTTGGCAATACCAGCACCGCTCATGTAAAACATCCCTCGAATGGAAACTGGCGCCTCTGACCAATAGTCACTATGAATAAGAAATTCCCCAATGCGAAGGCCGCACTTGAAGGCATCGTGCACGATGGAATGCTTATGGCAATTGGTGGCTTCGGTCTTTGCGGGATTCCAGAAGGATTGATAGAGGCGCTGCGCGATACTGGCGTTCGCAATCTTACGATCGCAAGTAACAATGCGGGAGTAGATGGAGCTGGGCTTGGACTCCTCCTCGCAACTCACCAGATCACGAAGATGATTTCGAGTTACGTGGGCGAAAACGCTGAGTTCGAGCGGCAATTTCTCTCAGGCGATATCGAGGTGGAGTTCTGCCCGCAAGGCACTTTAGCAGAGCGAATGCGAGCGGGCGGCGCGGGAATTCCGGGATTCTACACGCCCACGGGCGTCGGCACACTGGTTGCCGAAGGTAAAGAGCACAAAGAATTTGACGGCAGGACCTTCCTACTCGAGCGCGGCATCCAAGCCGACCTTGCACTGGTCAAAGCTTGGAAAGGCGATTTGCACGGCAATCTTATCTATCGGCGTACCGCTCGCAACTTCAATCCTAATGTTGCCACCTGCGGCAAAATCACCATCGCAGAGGTAGAGGAACTTGTTGAGCCCGGCGACCTGGATCCGGACGAGATTCATACGCCCGGTATCTTTGTTCAGCGCTTAGTGCACATTCCGAATTCGCTCAAGCGGATCGAGAAGAGAACAACAAGAGAGGCCTGAGCAGATGGCATGGACGCGGAACCAGATGGCTGCACGCGCCGCAAAGGAAATGCGAGACGGGTTCTACGTCAATCTCGGTATCGGAATTCCGACGCTGGTTGCCAACTTTATTCCAGTCGGTATCAGCGTTACTTTGCAATCTGAGAATGGCCTGCTTGGCATGGGACCATATCCGCTGGAATCGGAAGTAGACGCTGACCTGATCAACGCTGGGAAGGAGACGGTGACCTTCATTCCAGGAGCAGCGACGTTTTCAAGCGCCGACTCGTTTGCGATGATTCGCGGCGGACACATCGATCTGGCCGTCCTTGGCGCCATGCAGGTTTCAGAACACGGAGATTTGGCCAACTGGATGATTCCCGGCAAGCGCGTGAAGGGCATGGGCGGAGCAATGGATCTCGTCTCCGGAGTGAAACGTGTCATCGTGCTGATGGAGCATACCACTCCCGACGGCGGGCACAAGTTGTTACGCGATTGCACGCTGCCGTTGACCGGTCGCGCAGTTGTGCACCGTGTGATTACAGATTTGTGTGTGCTGGACGTGACGGATCCGGGTTTCGAGGTGTTTGAACTTGCTGACGGGGTGACTCGCACGCAGATTGAGAAATGCTGTGGTGCTCCAATTCGCTTCAGATAGCTGGGTTCACATGTGTCAACTCTTCCATGCAGGCTTTCTCTTTTCGAGAAATGCCGAAACACCTTCATGAAAGTCGCTGGTCGATCGTGATTCCGCATTCGCATCCAGCGCAAGCGCGATTGCGTTCTGAAGACGGGCTCGATTTTGATCGGCAAGCAATTGTTTCGTCGCGCGCATCGATTGCGGGCTGTTGGCGAGCAGTGTTTCGGCCAGCTCTTTCGCGCGTGACATCACTTCATTGGGCGGGACCACCTCATTGAGAAGACCAAACCGCTGCGCTTCAGCCGCTCCGAATAAGCGCCCGGTGAGCAGAAGGTCACGGCAAGCCTTATCGCTTGCTTGCAGGGATAAAAAGGCAGAAACAAGCGCGGGCACGAATCCGATGCGAGCTTCTGTAAAGCCAAATTTGGCGGTTGAAGCTGCAAGGGTGAAATCGCAAATCATAGCCAGACCTGCTCCCCCAGCAATTGCCGCTCCCTCTACCGCGGCGATTGTTGGGATAGGCAGCTCGTAGAGCGTCATAAACAATCGCGCGACCTGCTCTGCGTCATGCCGGTGTTCGCCGGGCGTCTTCCCATGCACCGATTCCAGTTCCGCAAGATCAAGCCCGGAACAAAAGGAGTCGCCAGCCCCGGTCAGAATCAGCACACCACAATGGCTCTCGGCGACCTCATCGAACGCGCTGATAAGCTCCAAGCGCATTTCCTGTGTCATCGCATTTCGGTGCTCAGGCCGATTCAAGGTGACAATGCGAACTGGAGGAGCGTCTTCTACAAGGATCGTTCGGTAGACCATGTCTCTCCTGCGGGAGATTGCGTCAGCGAGCCAAAGCGGTTCGAAATCTCTCGGCTTGCCTCAATCAGTGTTTCGAGCGGTCCGATTGCTGGAACTGATGCCCCAGCCCTGCGCAATTCGGCTAAAAGGATTTCCGTGGGAATGTTGCCAACCATCTCATCTTGCGCGAACGGGCAACCACCGAATCCGCCAATTGCTGAATCAAAACGTCTGCACCCTGCGCCGAATGCTGAGCGGATTTTCTCTGCAGCCTGATCTGGTCGAGCGTGTAGATGTGCTCCAATCTCAACGCCTTGGTTTCGTGCGATCAAGGTTGAAAGTACCTCTGCAACCCGCTCAGGGCTCGCAATTCCGATCGTGTCTGCCAATGAGATCTGCTTTACTCCGCACCCAATGATGAGATCGCAAGCTTGCATTACTTCTAGAACGCTCCATGATTCTCCATATGGATTGCCAAACGCCATCGAGATATATGCGACCACCCTACGGCCTTCGCTCTCCGCGATAGAACAGATCGTCTGCAGGATATGCAGCGCCTGTTCCGGCGTTTGTTTCTGATTGCGGCTCAAAAACTCCGGCGAGACCGAATACGGAAATCCGATAGTCTTGACCGGATCAGTTTGCACCGCACGTTTGGCGCCCTTCTCGTTGACCACAATGCCAATGATTTCAACATCAGCCGGTAACGTAAGCTGCGCCAATACCCGCTCAGATTCTGCCATTTGGGGTACTGCTGCGGCTGAGACGAAACTCACCGCGTCAATGTGTTTGAATCCCGCGCTTAAGAGCTTGCGCAGATAGTCTGCCTTGACGTCCGAGGGTATACGCTTGGGAAGACCTTGCCAGGCATCCCGAGGGCACTCGACGATTTTGACGATCTCGTTCACTTAAATCAGTCTCGACCAATTGCGAAGCCATGAGACACGCAATTGGACCCTATCCACGCGAGGGATAAACCTTGAGAATCTCACGTGCGATGACCATGCGCTGGATTTCGCTCGTGCCTTCACCAATAGTGCACAGCTTCACGTCACGATAATACTTCTCTACGGGGTAATCCTTGATAAATCCGTAGCCGCCGAAAAGCTGAACGGCATCGTCGCAGACCTTTACGGCTACTTCACTCGCAAATAGCTTAGCCATCGAAGTCTCGCGCGTCACCTTGCGGCCTTCATCCTTCAGGACGGCTGCGCGCTGCGTGAGAAGGCGTGCCGCATCCAGCTGCGTCGCCATGTCAGCAAGTTTCCATTGGATACCCTGGAACTCGGCGATGGCTTTGCCGAACTGGCGGCGTTCCTTCACGTATTTCACCGCGGCATCCAATGCACCGCGCGCAATACCTAGTGCCAAGGCAGCGATCGAAATCCTGCCGCCATCAAGCACACGCATGGCATCGATGAATCCTTCACCCTCGACCCCGATCAGGTTTTCCTCTGGAATTTCGCAATCCTCAAAGATCAATTCGCTTGTATCGCTGGCACGCAGGCCAAGCTTGTTCTCTTTCTTGCCCGGCCGGAACCCTTTCGTTCCTTTCTCAACCAGAAAAGCCGACAGACCGTGCGTGCCCTTGGATTTATCAGTTGCTGCGATAACCACGACTATGTCCGCGTACCGTCCGTTCGTGATGAAGGTCTTGCTGCCGTTAAGAATGTAGTGGTCGCCCTTTTTTACGGCATTAGTTCGCGAATTGCTTGCGTCTGAACCCGCTCCGGATTCAGTAAGTGCCCAGGCGCCCAGACACTGACCGCTTGCCAACAGAGATACATATTTCCGCTTTTGATGCTCGCTGCCTGCAATATAGAGGTGGTTAGTGCAAAGTGAATTGTGAGCCGCAACAATGATTCCGATTGAACCGTCAACGGATGACAACTCTTCGATGGCCAGCACGTAGTCCACATAGCTCAGGCCTGCACCGCCCAGCTCAGGTGGGAAGATCACGCCGAGTAAACCCATTTCTCCAAGTTTCTTGACCGCTGCGCATGGAAACTCGTTGCCCTCGTCCCATTTCATTACATGGGGAGCAATTTCTCGCGCTGCAAACTCGCGGATCTCGCGTCGAAGCTGCTCCTGCTCTTCGGTCAAAATGAATGGGTGGCGGCTTTCAGCTGCGTTTGTCTCGCTCATGCTGAGGGGCTCCTTTTCCCTCTCGAAGCAATGACCGTCTCAGTTCCTAACTTGTATGATGCCGAAGATTGAAGATCCTGTTGATATCATCATGTCTGGAGAACTCCAGGGTTAAATTTGGCCACATCAGTATTTATCGTGCAGGCGTCGAGCGCGGTAATTAGAACATCCCTGGTTCTCGCAGGATCGATGATAGCGTCGATCCACATTCGAGCAGCGCCATAGCGGGGATCGGCCTGCTTGTCGTAAGCGGACTTGATCTCTTCATACAGTGTCGCTTTTTCGGCTTCAGAGAGTAATTTGCCTCCGCGCTCCGCCTGCTTCGCGCGAATCTCGGCCAGCGTGGTTGCTGCGGATGCACCGCTCATCACTGCGTAACGAGCAGTAGGCCACGCGAAAAGAAACCGCGGATCATACGCTTTGCCGCACATCGCGTAGTGTCCCGCTCCGAAACTGCCACCGATGATGACTGCGATCTTGGGAACAACGCTGTTGCTCACCGCGGAAACCATTTTTGCTCCGGCGCGGATGATACCGGACCACTCGGCGTCCTTGCCTACCATGAATCCGTTCACGTCATGCAGAAAGATGAGCGGAACCAATTGTTGATTGCAGTCCATGATGAAGCGGGCAGCCTTCTGTGCGCCTTCGGTATAGATGACGCCTCCCACCTCAATCCGTCTTGTCCCGGCCGCTGGACCCGTTGCAACAATCTGGTTCTGATTTGTTTTCTGGTTGGCCACTATACCGACGGCGTAACCTCCAATGCGTGCATAGCCGCAAAGAACGGTCCTTCCGAAATCAGCTTTATATTCGTCGAATTCACTGCGGTCAACAATGCGCGCAATGATCTCACGCATGTCGTAAGTATTAGTCGCGCCCGG
>Ga0157374_10000990_pt1 | contig 24631 bp, 13 predicted proteins | sample M25metaG_FD_115308 | JGI IMG/M metagenome (GOLD analysis project Ga0157374, IMG submission 115308) | Miscanthus rhizosphere microbial communities from Kellogg Biological Station, Michigan, USA - M2-5 metaG | ecosystem: Host-associated > Plants > Roots > Rhizosphere > Soil | place: USA: Michigan... | reverse complement strand
GACGGGATGGCGTCGTTGCTGCTTGCTTGCTCATGATTGTTCCCTCGTGTGTAAAAAAACATGAGGGAATTGTGTCAAGCAAGCAGGAGAGATGGAATAACACTGCAGAATTACCGGTTACAGCGGCCCTGCTGTTCCACCATTCCGAGTGTTGATTCTTGGAGGCAGCCAACCAATATTTTTTTTCAACCGATAAGCTTTCTAACATGTTTAAGGGATGCAACGCATCACCATGATTCATCAGTGCAGACTGCCATAGTTTTTGGTGGTCTTCGTCCTCTAGTGCTTGAAAGAAGTCAGCTTTGTTAGGTAGATTGGAATTAAATACTGCTGTTATGAAATCATAAAAACCTTTAACTTCGGCCGCTTTTGTCAAAGGCTTCCATGAATCCAAGGATGATAAATATCGATTTCCCAGATCCTCTACCCAACTCGGCTTGCACAACATTAACTTGACCTTATATGCCGGTGTAGCGTCTAGTTGTTTCCACAAATCATCTAAGTCTGATTGCAATAATTTTTTATCGGATAACTTTTTTAAGTTTTCTTCATCTAGGATTTCTATTAACTTAACCTTATCAGCTGCGTCTAATCCATCAAATATTTCTTCGTGTTCACTTTCGTACGTTTTCCATACGATGTTTGCATCAAACGTGCTTAATGTTTCTAGAAGAGCCAATTTCAACTGTGGCGATTTTCCCGACCACATGTCGGCTTTCTCTGCATCGCTTCGTTCGCCCCAATAAGAATCTACTTCGGGTCCATCGATGTTCTTTAAAAATCTTAAGCGTTGCTCATGAGTAGCAAGACCCCATAAAGTATTTCTCTTTACCTTTTCGTCATAGGCTGAGCGAAAAAATACGGTATTAGCGATTCTATTTTGCGCAAGCGCAGGAAGTGTCAGCGTGCATAGATATGCCTCTCGCAAGAGGCTGGCATTTTGTATTGTGAATAGGTTGATAAGGGAACTGTTATTGAAAAATGCTTCATCAAAGAGTTGTTGTTGATAATCCGGGTTTAGTTTGCGTAATAAGAAGCAAACATTATTGTTTTGAAGTATTTGTTGATTGGTTGAAATGTTTTCCAGCTCTTGCTCATTCTCGTGAATGTATTCTTTCCATAGAAGGTTTACTAAATGTGTCGGTGAATTTAGTAATTGTTTTATTTTTTGATCGCTATCTACCGACGACCAAAAAGTATCGCGAATTGGTTTATCCTGTAAAAATATTTCCAAAAAATATTGATACGCTTGATCGCTTGTCGCGCTTACCATTCCGGACTGTATTGCATCCTTTATATCTTGATGGAAAGCTTCACGAGCTTTTTCGGTGTGGAAGAATGTGTTTTGAAATAACTTTATATTTTCTTCATCGAGGGTATTGCATAAGGCGCTCCACATCTCTAACAAACGTTTCGGATCTTTTTCCATGTCGGGCACTATTGGAAGCCAGCGCGCCTGTGTTGTTAAACTAATCGCATCATTCCATATGCGAGCTTGACGCTCCTCATCTAGGGAATAAAAAAGCGGAAAACAACTATCAATATGAGTTTCGTCTTGCTTCTTAAATAAATTGAGCTGCTGCGATTGATCGACCAAGTGCCATAGTTGTTCGCGTTCTTTATCGGAAAAAAACGGAAAAAATGTTATTTTTTTCTCTTCTGAAAGTGCAAGCCAATTTTTTACCCGTGCTGTCGACCTCATGGATCGAAAAACGTGCAAAAAATTTTCCGTAGTCGTTTCGTCCGCTGCTTCTAAAATCGCTAGCTGATCATCGGAAGAGAGGGACTCAAGTAAAGCGTGTTGAATTGTGTTTTCTGCGTTTGGCAAGTTTTCGAGTTGCTCTCTTGGATTAAGAATTCGCCAAGTTTGCCGTTGAAAGCTTTCTGATTCGGATTTGAAAATGTGGGATCTTATCTGTGGGGCAAGAAATATAATCGTTTCATCTTTGGAGATCTCGTCTTGCGATTTCCATAAAGACTCAATATTTAACAAATCACCCGCTTCATGATTGTTTGAGTAATACAATTCTTCAATGAGCGTTGCTTTAAATTGACTAGAGCCTTCGGCCCAAGCAGTCTTTCTCTGCTCAGGAGTAACTGTTTTCCATAGATCCTCTAGGCATTTTTCTTCGGCGAAGTTTAGAAATAGCGCCTCTTTTTCCTCGCTGGGCCATTCGTCGAACCTTAATAAATCCTCAAGAAAGTGCACCTTCTGGCCATGGTCAGTAAGCGCCTTCCAAATTCTGACAGTGGGATTTTGAGAGACGGGTGATAATATTTCCGTTCGGGACTGATATGCGCTGACGGCAGGATCAGAGGCGTTACCTTCATCAGGCCCTATCACCGATAAGTCTGCTAAGTCTGAGGAGCTTGATATGCCGCTTGGAACCTCGTCTGAATCATTTTCTGCTTGCATTGTTTACCCCTATTAAAATTCGCTTTATCGAAGGTAATAAGCAAATTCGGGGCCAAATAAAGTTTTTATAACCAATTGATAATTAAGTTCATTTAATTTATCCGAAAAGACGGTATGTCAATCTCGCAAAATTAGATACGCACCGGTATTAAATTATGCAATGCGGCGGGTCGTGGTCATTTCACAAGAAGACCTGATTAGAACTCATTTCATAAATATCCGGGCCTGCGTTGAACTCAAATGCGGAGTCCCTCTAGGCGTCGCTCCTTGCCAATGCTTATTGCCTTAGCAAGGAACGCAACGCCACGGGAGTCGCATTTGAGTTCAACCCTTCGGACCGAGCAGCTTTGGGGCGCAGGCCCGGATATTTCTGAAATGAGTTCTAGTGCGGTATCCCGCAAATAACTTTATATAAATTGAGGTGTCTATTGGCTATGCCGCTGATATAGAGGAATAGCCATGGAACGCGGAAGGCCGAAGAAAGCGGAAATCCATTTATCCGAGCAAGCATATAGTGACTTGCAAGTGTTGGCGCGCTCTCGCTCATTACCCCATAGCGTGGTGCGGCGATCCAAAATGATTCTCATGTCGGCTGCTGGCGACACCAGTACCGCGATCGCCAAACGCTTTGGCTTGACGCTACTCAGCATAGGACATTGAAGGAAACGTTACCTCAGCCAAGGCGTTGCAGGGCCGTATGACGTCCCTCGCGCAGGACGGCCGCGCAGCTATCGGGATGACGATATCGCGGCGATGCTCAATAAGGTTCCTCAAGGTGCGCACTTGGCTTGCTCAACGCCCTCGCCATCATGTCCACTACACCCCAACTTATAGCGCCTGGTTAAATCAAGTCGAACGTTGGTTTGGCATACTCACACAACGAGCGTTGCGTCGTAACTCATTTAAATCCGTGAATGAACTCATACGAAAGATCAATCGCTTTGTTGCTCAATACAATGCTCACTCGAGGCCATCCGTCTGGACTGCCACCGCTAACGCAATCCTGCAAAAAGTCGAACGGCTTTGCAAAGTTATTTGTAGGACACCACGCTAGCATTTGATGACATAAATCGGTTCTTCCTAGCATGATGCGAAGATTCAATGACCTTAGTTTTCCTTGTGGAACTCTTCTTACTGTCGACTTGACCGACATTGATGTAATCCCGCTCCGATTCGTTTTTTGCCGGTGTCGTGACGTATCAGCTACTCGCCGGCGCATTGCCGTTCTATGCGGGACACATTGGCAAGCGTTGCATTGAAGATCGTGAAATCGGAAGCGGAAAGCCCGTCGATAAACTGCGTCCTGATTTGCCCTTGAGCTCACCCCGCATTGTTGATCGCTTTCTGGTGTGCGTTCTATCTGGTTACGTCATGGATTGGCTTGCCTCAGCCGGCACCTGATTACTCTGGAAAAACGTATTGCTGTAACCGGAGCTATCCTGGCTGAGGCGCAAGAGGTCGCACTGAAGAAGAAACGGGAAGACGATGTTGCCTGTGGTGAGATCGAAACGACGCACCCTGGCTATCTCGACTCACAAGATACCTTTTATGTGGGCACTACAAGGGTGTGGGGCGCTTTATTACCAGCTCTATCTCGCATTGAACGATATCGAACATACGAAAATATGGGGTGGCCGATGGGACTCGAACCCACGACAACTGGAATCACAATCCAGGACTCTACCAACTGAGCTACGGCCACCATAGTGACATCCGACAATAAGGACATCCACTAGAGAGCAGCGAATCAATTTCCAACTCGCTGCGTGGAGAGGGGCGAATTATGGGGCAAAAACCGGAACAAATCAATCCGCCGATTCATATTCTGCGTGACCGGCAAAAAAAATCGATCTTAGCTAAACAGCCCCGCCTATCCTAAACACGCACTACTTTCAAGATAGCGATAATCGATATGACATGATCGCCCACATCACATGAGGGGACCAGCAATAAAAGCAAGACGGCGGAGGATCGTCGCCTGCAACTACGACATTCGACGTGTGCGTAACGAATTTAGCTGGGCGGAAAATATTTGGTCGGCTACGCAGAAGGAAATTTAAAAATATCCCGATCAGCACTCCAGCTCAATCACTCGGAGAACGTAATGCAACGGAAGGCCAATTAGTTTCCAAAAGAAGGAGAACATGTAGCGGCTTACTTGAATAGCCAGGCAGTTGTGGATAGGTCGAGATTTAAGTTTCTGCGATTACATCATGGAATTTTAAGAAATCAAGCGACTGTCGGAATAAGGTCTTTTAGCAGAAGGGGATTGACAAGACATTGAATATAGTATGTAATTTCTTGTTTTATTAAGCAATTTTCGAGTTTCGATACATATTCATAATGAGAGCGGCGATGAAGTGTGCGATGTTTCAACAGCGTACCGCATGCTGACCCTACGGTAATATGTCTATCGTGACTCAGTGACCGGTTCTTGGATGTAGATCTAAAAAAATAATAGGTCGTAAGCGCCGGTCTTTAAGAAATAGACGAACATGAATTGCACACCTCCTCGGTGCTCTACGAATTGCATTCTATATCGGTCCTGCCGGCGGCTTGCTGCGCAGACGAACAGGTGCACGGCTTTAAGGATTGCCACCCCATTTATAAAAACATTCCCAAAGAATCGGAATATCAAGGAACATTAAAATGATCTTCAGACAGTTGTTCGACCCGGCATCCTCCACTTATACCTATCTCATTGGCGATACGCAGACACGTGAAGCAATCATCATCGACCCGGTAGATGAGCAAATAGAGCGAGATCTTGCTTTATTGCGCGAGCAAAATCTTTCGCTGCAATACGTGCTTGAAACTCACGTGCATGCCGACCATATCACTAGCGCTAATCTCCTCAAGGCAAAAACCGGTGCTCGCTCAGCCGTCGGTCAAGCATGCGGCGCATCGGGCTTCGATCAACAACTGGGAGACGGCGACGAAATCCGTTTCGGCAATGAAGTCATTACCGTCATGACCACGCCAGGACATACGCCGGGCGGCGTTTCCCTGCTTTGGCGCGATCGAATATTTACGGGTGATGCATTGTTGATTGGTGGTTGCGGACGCACGGACTTTCAAAACGGAAGTTCGCAACAGCTTTATCACAGCGTGACGCAAAAGCTTTTCACTTTACCGGAGGACACGCTGGTATTTCCCGGCCATGATTACAAAGGTCGGCGCGTCAGCACTATCGGAGAAGAAAAGGCGACCAATCCGCGCTTCGTCGGTAAAAGCGAAGCGGAGTTTGTCGAGTTAATGGCAAACCTAAATTTACCTATGCCGAAGCGAATCGATGAAGCGGTTCCCGCTAACAAAGTGGGTGGTACGCAAGCAACAGTGACACAATCGTAAACATCATATCGCTAGCGATAAAAATATTCGTCTACCCTTAACACCCATAATTCCAAAGACAACTTATTTTAGGAATACTTGCATGACCCTTGCTTTTACTAAACATACGCCGGAATTCGCCACGCTTCCGCAAATCGGGATCGATGATCTCGCAACGATTGCTGCCGCTGGCTTTAAAACCGTTATCAATAATCGTCCGGACGGAGAAGGCGGCGCCTCGCAACCCACCAGTACGCAACTCGCGGAGGCTGCACAAGCACAAGGACTTGCATATGTTCATTTGCCCGTGACCAGCGGCAATATCACCGAAGACAATAGAGCTGACTTTTCGCGCTTGATTGCTGAAATGCCGAAGCCCATTGTTGCCTTCTGCCGTAGCGGTACACGTTCCACTCACCTATTCATGATGACTCGATCCATGTCTACATCCCAAACCACAGCATCCACACCTGCTGCAAGCGAGCGCGTCACCGGTTCCATCGTCGATGTACTTATTGTCGGCGGTGGCGCGGCTGGCATCGGTGTCGCAGCAAGTTTGAAAAAACGCGATTCATCGCTCAGTATCACCATCATTGAACCGTCCGATAAGCATTACTACCAACCCGCATGGACATTGGTCGGCGGCGGAGCATTCGATCCTGAGCGTACTGTACGCCCAACGGCCGATTGCATTCCGCCAGGCGTCAATTGGATACGTGCTTCCGCCGTTGCATTCGAGCCGGAGCGCAATCAAGTCATTCTCGACAACGGCGAGCGTCGCGAGTACCGCTTCCTCATCGTGTGCCCTGGTATTAAGTTGAATTGGGCAGGTATCGAGGGATTGCAAGAAACGCTTGGTAAAAACGGCGTCACCTCCAACTATCGTTTCGATTTGGCGCCCTACACCTGGTCACTGGTGAAGAACTTGAAGAAAGGCAAAGCGCTGTTCACTCAGCCGCCGATGCCGATCAAATGCGCCGGCGCACCGCAAAAAGCGATGTACCTGTCTTGTCATCATTGGCAAAAAGAAGGTGTGCTCGATCAAATCAATGTCGAGTTCGATAATGCGGGCGCTGTGTTGTTCGGCGTCGCCACCTTCGTACCACCGCTGATGGAATACATTAAGCGCTATAACGTCCAATTGGCTTTCAACTCCAACCTTAAAGCCATCGATGGTCCTGCTCGTAAAGCTTGGTTCGATGTGAAAGACGCCGACGGCAACGTAAAGCGGGTGGAAAAATCTTTTGACATGATTCACGTCGTGCCGCCGCAAACCGCTCCCGACTTCGTCAGGGAAAGTACGCTAGCGAATGCGGATGGTTGGGTGGAAGTGGATCAACATACACTCCGCCATCCCCGCTATTCCAATATCTTCGGTTTAGGCGACGCGTGCTCGGCACCAAACGCAAAGACTGCGGCGGCAGCTCGCAAACAAGTCGTCGTCGTTGCGGAAAACTTGCTCGCTGCACGCAGCGGTCAAACAATGCCGACACGATACGATGGATACGGCTCGTGCCCACTCACCGTCGAAAAAGGCAAGATAGTTCTGGCCGAATTCGGCTATGGCGGCAAATTACTGCCGACCTTCCCGCTCGATCCGATCGTTCCCCGTCGTTTAGCGTGGGCGCTCAAGGCCAAAGTGCTGCCATGGGTTTATTGGGAATGTATGTTGAAAGGACGTGAATGGTATGCGCGTCCGAGCAAGGATGCATAATTAGTAAGCTCGTTTAGTAACGCAACACCTACACATAGTAGCCCGAGTTATCCGCATCGCGGCGTAATTCGGGCTAACGTCTCTATCCACATCAACCAATCTTTATAAACCGATGAATCGCGGGGGCCTGTCCCAATAACGGCATGGCCTTGGCTATCGCTTCTTTCACGTGCCGCGTTGCCATATGCGCATTGGCGGCAGCGTCACTTTCCCAATCTTCAACCGTCACAAACTCTGCTGCATTGTCAGCGTTCTGAAATAACTCGTAGCTTACGCATCCGTGTTCGGTCCGCGTCGCTTCCGCCAATACCTTTAGAACGTCACCAAGAGCAACCGTACTATGCGCGTTCGCGATAATGCGCGCCATCATTCTAATCGTCATTTAAATCTCCTTTATGATTTATTCATATCACATATCGATAGCATGAAATAAATCTGCATTGAAGAAATGCGTCAAGCCGTTCTATCTGCTAATCGGCCACGGCTTAAATAACGACTCATGAAAACGCATCACGATATACCATTCGATACGTTATTAAAACGCTTCATTTCGTTTTGCTATACGTTCTTAATTTACTTACCGCGTTTATGCGCACTGTCAGTCATAGTTTCTTCAATGCAAATATGCCGAAAAATTATAGTTTTGACTATGCAGTCATAGAAGACTACCGTAGTGTCGAGCGATGGAACAAAACGCAGTAGATTTCTTTCGAAATGTACTACGCGGATCATAGTTGGACCAGTATGGCGCTCGACTCGTCATTAACGTCTCAATCAACTTCGAGTGCTCCATTCAGGTCTCTTCAATCGATCAGCATTCGCTTCGAAAAAATCTAATGTGATGCAGTTCATTGGCCATGCAAGCCTGAGCCAAGGATACTGCGCGGCTTGGAGAAATTAGCAGCTGGCCGCAGAACCTCTCCCGCCCGGCTCTAGCCAATCCATCCGCTCCAGACGAATAAAAATAATGACGCGAAGCCACGGTGCCGATGCGCATTTTAGGCAACGGAGAGGAAACCGTACGCTCGACGACTCTCGTCATTTACCGTTAGCAATTCAACGGAGCGCGTACCTGTCGTTCAACACAGCCTAGGAAAAAATCATGCAGAGGCTACCTTTGCCAACTATGGAGCAGGCGAATACCTCCGGCAGCACCATGGAAGTTTCTGATTTAATCGTTTCTCACCTTGCCGAAATCGGCGTCGAGTATGTATTCGGAATCCCCGGCGGCGCTGTGGAACCGCTATATGACGCACTAGCTCGCAGCGCGCGCAATGGTGGTCCCAAACCGGTTCTCGCTCGTCACGAGGCCGGAGCTGCATTCATGGCAGATGGTTATGCCCGTGAAACAGGTAAGCTCGGTGTTTGTGTCGCCACCTCAGGTCCCGGTACAACTAATTTAATCACCGGTATCGCCTGCGCCTACGACAATGGCATTCCAGTGCTAGCAATCACCGGTCAGCCTGCACTGCCGTCCTTCGGTAAACGTCCTCTGCAAGAATCCGCATGCACCGGTATTAATACATTGAGCATGCTTCGTCACTGCACCCGTTATAACTCACTGATATCCCACAGCGGCCAAATCGAAAACAAACTGGTCAACGCATTCATGCGCGCCTATCAGGCACAAGGTCCGGTTCATCTCTCCATTCCCGTAGACATTCTGCGCGCCCGAACCCAGCGAATGACTAACCTTCAAGACATGAAATCGCTACTTCGCACGCCGTCTCTAGTGGACGAAGACGCAGTACAGAAGTTATGCGACGAGATTAATCAAGCAAGCAAAATAGTCTTCATCGTTGGCGGTGGTTGTGGAGAAGCAGTCGAGGCCATATTAGAGTTAGCCAACATGACGAAGGCTGTGTTCATCACAACACCGGACGGCAAAGGATTAGTCAATCCTCGCCATCGCCTCTATCGAGGCGTATTCGGTTTCGGCGGCCATGGCACAGCCAATGCGGTATTGCAATATCAACCGGACCTTATTCTCGCGTTAGGAACCAGCCTGGGCGAGTGGAATAGCGGGGCTTGGTGCGAAACGATCTTAAACGAACGGCTCGTACACATCGATGCGTCCGACGACAATCTTTTACGTTCGCCCATGGCACGCATGCATGTACGTGGTCGCATTCGGACAGTATGCGCCCGCTTAATACAACTACTGCGCTCTACACCCACCACTATTCAGCGTCATACGCCGCCCGATTTAGATAATCTGGAAGACATGCTAACGGCACCGGACAAATTTACTTCCGATGCCACACCGATCAAACCGCAACGACTGATGCGCGAGCTTTCTTTACACTGCCCTCCCACGACTCGCTTCCTTGCGGATACCGGCAACAGCACTTCTTGGGCGGTGCATTATTTGCATCTTAAAGATCGGCGTCTAGCTTCTCGGAATAAAAAAATCACGCCGATTCCACTCAGCACCGGCCGTCGCGAGCGCAATCCCGGATGGCTGCGCGTAACAATGGACTTCGCACCGATGGGTTGGGCGATCGGCGCTGCAATCGGTGTCGCTCGCGGCAATCCCGATTGTCCAGTGGTTTGCATTACGGGCGACGGCAGTTATTTAATGAATGGTCAAGAAATCAGTGTCGCAGCAACTGAAAAGCTGGGCGTGTTATTTGTCGTTCTCAACGATGGCGCACTCGGCATGGTAAAACACGGGCAACGACTCTCCGGTGCTGAACCCGTCGCATTCGAGTTACCGCCCGTGGACTATCGTTTACAAGCACTGTCGCTCGGCATTCCGGGTTTTATAATCAATTCACCTGAAGATCTCGATGCACTGGATTGGGACACCATATTGCACCGTAAAGGTCCGACACTACTCGATGTACGTGTCGACGGAGAAGAAGTTCCGCCGATGAATATCCGAATGAAAACCCTGAAAGGAATCAAATGACCCGGGAAACCGTACGAACCCGCATTTGGCTTGAAGAGCCCGAAGCAGACAATCCATTCGCTACCAAGGCCGCTTACTGTCACGGCTATGATGTCTACGGCGAAATGCTCGGACAAGCACGCTGGGTGGAAATGCTTTATCTCTTGTTTCGCGGTGACGCGCCCTCCCCTGCGCAGACAGAGTTGCTCGAAGCATTAGCCGTAGCGCTCGCCAATCCGGGGCCGCGCGATCCATCGGTTCATGCCGCCATGTGCGGCGGTGTCGGCGGTTCTCCGTCGGCATCCAGTTTAATCGCTGCGTTGGCAGTAGGCGCGGGACAGCTATCGGGCGGACGAGAAGTATTTCTCGCCATAGAAAACTGGATTGCTTGCGATACCGATCTCAAGGCGTGGCAACAGCGGCTCACGACACCGGCCAAGGAGATAGCATCAATATGGCCGACGCCGGAACATCCATCAGGATTCGATCCCAATGGCGTTCGAACCGCTACGCCGGTCTTGCAAACCTTATCTTGCCTCGCGCGACTCAGTCCTGGAAGCCGGCTACGTTGGCTTATGGAAAATCGAGAAGTACTGGAAAAAGCAGCAGGTCATCCGCTGGCGCTATCGGGTGTTGCAGCAGCAGCGCTTGCCGACTTAGATTTTTCTCCTGAGCAAGGCGAAATGCTGCATTTGTTATTGCGCTTGCCCGGTGCGGCCGTACACGCATTGGAACAACGCCCGCTCGGCTATAAACAATTCCCCTTCTTCTCCATTGAACTGGACAACAACGCCGTTAAGGAAGACCAATGAACGGACCGGAATTACTTCAACAAAACGTCGATAAACTGAAAAGTCGCATGGGTGCATTCTTTCCCGGCGAACGCACGATTTTTCGCGGTTGCGATTTGCATGTCGATCTCAAAGACATGGATTGGATCGAACTCTACGTATTCGGCATTACCGGTCGCCGCTTTTCGCCCGAGCAGTTGCGCCTGATGCATGCGCTTTGGGTTTACACAAGCTATCCCGATGCGCGGCTATGGAATAACCGTGTTGCCGCATTAGCCGGTAGCTCGCGCAGCACCGGCAACTTGGGCATATCGGCCGCGCTCGCTATATCGGAAGCGCATATCTATGGCCGCGGCAATGAAGTGCAAGCGATCAATTTTTTCATCAACACGCATCAAGCCCTTAGCTCGGGTAGCGCGCTTGCCGATTGCATCAAGCAAGAAATGGAAACCTATCGCCGCGTTGCCGGTTACGGACGTCCATTAATCAACGCCGACGAACGCTTGGCGCCGACCATGGCACTTGCCCGCGAACTCGGATTAGATCAAGGACCTCATGTGCAACTCGCCCACGCGATCGAAAAATTTCTTCTCGATAACGGGCGCAATTTACGCATGAACTATGGCGGTTTGGTATCCGCTTTCGGCGCCGATCTCGGTTTTTCACCTAAGGAATTTTACTTGTTCATGTTCCCTTCGTTCTTAGCCGGCATGCAACCTTGTTTCATTGAAGCGACAGAACGCCCAGAAGGAGCATTATTTCCATTATCATGTGAACACGTCCTTTACGAGGGCCCGTCGAAGCGGTCATGGCGCGCCCCTCGTTAAGCCTCAGGAATACTAATAAGTAGATGTCCTTCTGAGATAACATCGATCTCGGAAGGCACATCGATGCCAACGAGGAACGAATGATGATGCAACGAACGCTGGACAAGGCAATCTGTGCATTACTCACCTGCGCCTGGGCTGGAATCGCTTCCGCACAAATGGAAGATGAAGACTTGGCGCTAGTCTATGACGATAAACCCTTCATCACTATCGCCACCGGCTCACGTATACCGGTCACCCGCGCTCCTGCTGTAGCAACGGTCATCACCGCCGAGGATATTCAAACCATCGGCGCCGTTGACTTGGATCAGGTTCTAGAAACGGTTCCCGGTTTGCACGTGGCTCGTTCGACGCAAACCAATTTCCCTGTGTATGTCATTCGCGGCGTACACAGCGACACCAATCCGCAGGTACTAATGCTGATCAACGGCATTCCGATGACGACGGTTTTCGCCGGCAATCGCGGCAATGTCTGGGGCGGCATGCCGCTTGAAAACGTCGCGCGCATCGAAGTCATCCGCGGCCCAGGGTCAGCACTTTACGGCGCGGATGCTTTTTCCGGCGTGATCAATATCATCACTAAAACCGCAGCCGATATCGGCCATACCGAAGTCGGCGCACGAGTCGGTTCGTTCAACACGGCAGATGCTTGGACGTTATATGGCGGCACCGTCGGTACCGTCGAAGTGGCAAGCTATCTGCGCGCCGGTAAGAGTGACGGCGATAAGCAAACGATCTCCGCCGATGCGCAAACCGGTTGGGACAACATCTATGGCACCAACGCATCGCGTGCGCCGGGGCCGATCAATCTCGGCTATAAAGCCTTCGATGGGTCGCTTGATTTGTCGTATAAAAAATTACGTTTTCGCGCAGCCTATAAACGACGAGACGACGTGGGCGCGGCGGCCGGTGTGGCGCAAGCGCTAGACCCGACCGGAAAAAATTTCAGCGACCGTTCCACTACCGATTTCACTTATCAAGACCCAAACTTCGGCAAAGACTGGGACGTTACGTTGCAAGCCAGCTATTTGCACTATCGTGAATTTTCAGACCTCACGCTTTACCCTGCCGGCGCGTTCGGCGGAACGTTTCCCGACGGGATGATAGGCAATCCCTATAAATGGGAACGGCACTCCCGACTTACCGCATCGGCGTTTTACACCGGCTTCGCCAATCAGCGCCTCTTGATAGGGACCGGTGTGATGAAAGAAGATCTTTATAAAATCCAAGAAACGAAAAATTTTACTTTCGTCGGACTCGCTCCCGCTCCTTTAGGATCTGTCGTCGATGTATCCAGTACCGGACCTTTTCTCGTGCCCCATGATCGCATCGTGCGTTATCTATATGCTCAAGACGAATGGAACTTTGCAAAAGATTGGACGTTCACCGCCGGCGTAAGACATGACCAGTATTCGGACTTCGGCAATACGACAAACCCGCGCGTTGCGCTCGTATGGGATGCGGCCTATAACCTTACGACGAAACTTCTCTACGGCACCGCATTCCGTGCGCCGTCATTCAATGAGTTATACAACATCAATAACCCGGTCCAAATCGGCAACCCGAGTCTCACGCCGGAGAAAATGAAAACACTCGAAGCGGCGGTCTCGTGGCAACCGGTGCCCAAACTACAACTGGGCATGAATGTTTTCCATTACCGCATGGCTGATATTATTCGTCTCGTCCCGAATTCAGCCGGCTTCACTGCGGAAAATACCGGAGAGCAAATCGGCAACGGCATGGAATTCGAAGCGAAGTGGGACGCGACAAAGAAGCTTCACCTATCGGGTAATTATGCTTATCAGCGTTCCATCGATAAGGCGAGCAATCAAGATTCCGGTAACGCGCCGCATCACAAAGTTTATGTTCGCAGCGATTGGCACATGTTGCCGACGTGGACATTGAATACGCAGGTCAATTGGGTCGCCGATCGCAAGCGGGCGCCGGGAGACACTCGCCCGGATATTCCGAATTACACGACGGTGGACCTCAACCTGCTGACTCGCATGATTCGCAATCAATGGAACTTCGCCTTCACGGTGCGCAATCTATTCAATGCCGATGCACGCGAACCTAGTCCCTACAGTACGCCATTCGTTTCCGTGCCTAATGACTTTCCGCTGCCAGGCCGCACTTTTCAGGTCCAAGCCTCCTATCAACTATGAAGCAAAAAGCAGGACATAAACAAAATAAAAAACCGGTGCTGTTAAAAAGAGTTCTCCCCTTAACAGGGATAGTAGCAATGCTTTTTTTCACGATAGCATGGTGTGGACTCGCTCGCGCAAGCAATACGACGGCGAGCATAGTTCCCACGCAGGCGGAACTCGAGAGTCTTTTTCCGAACAAGCCGGGAAACATTTTTTTGGCACCACCGAAAAGCACGTCGTCACCGCTTTTCAAAGCACCTTTTATCAGTTTGAACGATACTAACGTCTTGCAACGGCAACCGGGCATCGTAAAAGTCGCGCTGAACAACGTATCGAATGGAATCGCCGTTATTTACCCCGACATCGGCGAACCCTATCGCAGTGTCTTCGCAAAAATCATCGAAGGCATCGAAGATCAAGCCAAAACACATGTTGCAAGCTATGCGATCGGCTCGGAGTTCAATAAACAAAGCTTACTCAATGAATTGCACCAGCAAAATATCAAAGTCGTAATCGCCCTGGGACGCCACGGTCTTAAAGTCGCCTCGGAATTAGATCCCGCAATCAATATTGTCGCGGGCGGTGTCTTATCGGTGCCCGAAACAGAAACACGGGCATCATCCGTTTTAAGTTTGGCGCCGGACCCGGGCTTGCTCTTCACTCATTTGAAAAATTTAATGCCATCGGCAAAACGAGTCTTCGTTGTCTACGACCCGCGGCAAAACGCTTGGCTCATTCGGCTTGCCCGCTCGGCAGCTAAATCGCAAGGGTTAGAACTCGTTGTGCAAGAAGCGCAAGACCTAAAGACGGCGGTTCATTTATATCAGGAAATTCTTTTCAATTCGGACTCGAAAAAGGATGTGCTATGGTTGCCGCAAGACTCGACCACTGTCGATGAGACCTCCATACTGCCGTTAGTACTGCAAGAAGCATGGACCCGGTCGATTGCAATCTTCTCGAGCAATGTTTCTCATGTGAAGCGTGGGGCGCTATTTTCCCTTTATCCTGATAACATCGAACTAGGACGCAATCTCGCGATTACGGCGCTCGGGACATTGAATGCCAGCAACAGCCAAGGACAACGCGGTATGATGCCTCTGAAAAACGTACTAGTGGCGGTGAATATTCGAACCGCCAGCCACTTGGGCCTTAGCCTGAGCTATAAACAACAACGGACCTTTAGTCTCATTTTTCCGGAACCTTGAAAGTCGCCGCTCGCCATGAAGGTGGTGGGCAGCTATGTGTAGCATGTAATCCTGCGAGCTAGCGCCTAGCAAGCGCTAATCCTCTGCGGGGCCGTGACCACAACGTCGTCCTAAAGGAAACGATGAAGTCTTTTAAGCGATTTTTCCGTAATACGGCTTTCAGACAACAACTCGTGCTTGCCGTCACCGCCGGCGTGCTATGTATCGCACTGCTGTCGTCCTTAGCCAGCTCATGGCAGGGTAGCCGCCAAATCCGCGACACCTTGATCAAACAAGGTGAGCGCGTTGCCGATAATCTTGCCCATCAAAGCAAACTAGCGCTGATATACGACTCGCCGGAAAATGCCGCCGACGCGGTTAATCTCACGCTCGCGTTTCCCGATGTGAGGCTCGTAGAAATCATCCGCAAAGACGGCAGGTCTCTCATTGTCAAAGGAAAGGCCGCGACAATAGAGCCGCTAATGACGCCGGACAAAAAAGATGCGCAGCATCAGCGGGCTTTTTTAGAAGCGGAAACCAGCGATGCGTGGCGTTTTGTCGCGCCTGTTTTTACAGAACAAACGGACTCGCCGTTTGAAATGCAAAGGCACAGTGAAGAACTACTCGGTTATGTGCGAGTAGTGCAAAGCAAATCGACATTGCAATACATGATGCGCGATGTTTTCGTCGTCAACCTGACTACATCCTTTTTCTTCGCCTTCGTCTTCCTGTTCATAATACACATGCTGACGACCCGCCTCATCCGTCCGATCACCCATCTATCGGAAGCGATGGCGAAAGCGGAGGCCGGCGCAAAAAGCGTGCGCGCGGAATTATCAGGCCCGAAGGATATCGTGCATATGGCACAGGCCTTCAATAGCATGATGAGCGTGCTCGAAGAACGCGAGCAAGAATTGCGCAAAGCCCGCGACGACGCGGTGAAATTCGCGCGATTGAAGGCCGAGTTCGCCGCAACCGTCAGCCATGAAATCCGTACACCGCTGAACGGCGTATTAGGCACGCTCGATATATTAATGGCCTCTACTTTGCCGGCGCGTCAGCGGCAATTCGTCGAAATCGCTTGGGAGTCCGCTCAATATCTGCTCGATCTCATCAATAATATTTTGGACTTTTCCAAGCTGGAAGCAGGCAAACTGCAATTGGAAAAATCGGAGTTCGATATACGCCGACTGATGGAAAGAATCATCGACCTTCTAGCGCCGCAAGCACATCAGAAGGGGCTAGAGATGGGTTACTTGATATCGGCCGATGTACCGCCGAACGCCAAGGGCGATGTCCGAGGAATTCGGCAAGTGTTGACCAATCTTATCGGCAATGCGGTGAAATTCACATCGACCGGTGAAATCGCGCTCCGTGTTTCCGTGGAAGGCTATACGGAGCAGCAATGGACGCTACGTTTCGAAGTGGCCGACACAGGCATCGGTATTCCGGAGGAATCGAGAGAACGTGTTTTCGATTCATTCACTCAACTCGATAACACACCAACGCGCCGGCATGGCGGTTCAGGTTTGGGCTTAGCCATTTGCAAGCAATTGGTCAACTTGATGGGCGGTAAAATCGGTGTCGATAGCGAACTCGATAAGGGCAGCAAGTTTTGGTTTACAGTTCCACTCGATGTAGCGGCGCCGGTACTGGAGTTACCGCCTCAACGTCGCATCGGCGGGCGCAACTCGAAAGTATTATTGGTTGAAGAAAGCGCTGTCGTCCGCCACTTCATCGAACAATCTCTCGAAAGACAAGACTTCATCTGCCGAGCGGCACAAAACGCCGACGAGGCCATACGCATGCTACGCGATGCCTCGAACAACGACTCGCCTTATTACGCGGTGATTCTCGATACCGGATTCGCTACCCTGGGCGGCGGCGATTTGCTGACCCGCGTGCGCGGCGACACGGCGTTGCGCAACATCCGCCTCATTGTGATGAACCGTTCCGGCACGGAAAGTACGACAGAGCCTTCGCAACAAGCGCTGGCCAATGCCTATCTAGCCAAACCATTGCGACTAGAACAATTGCTCCAGTCACTCTCCGAGACGACTAGCGAAACCACAAAAGAAACCACAACAACCGCGCCCAATCCGGCCAAGGAGAATGCACGCAACGCGCCTAATGTGCTCGTCGTGGAGGACAACAGAACCAATCAAACGATTGCGCAAGGCATGTTGTCTATGCTCGGCTGTAACGCTGAAATCACGGAGAACGGTCACGATGCGTTGCGCGCTTTCAAACGCCAAGCATGGGATCTCATTCTCATGGATTGCAATATGCCGGAAATGGATGGTTATCAAGTCACCGCTGCCATTCGCGCTATTGAAGCGGATACCGGCAAACGTACGACCATTGTTGCAATGACGGCGAATGCGCAATTGTCAGACGTGGATAAATGTCTCTCGGCCGGCATGGACGATCACCTTGCCAAACCGCTGACATTGAGCAGCGTTGCGGCGAAGTTGAAACGCTGGATCTCCAGCCAATCCATTCAATTGCCCGATGAGACATGGGTTCACGCCGACAGCAATTCCCATTCGATATACGACAAAAACGCCAGCGAACCCCTCGATGCCAACACCATTAGCAAACTCCGGGAAGCGCTTGGTGAAGCCATCGGACAAGCGATTCGTCCGTTCTTGGAAGACATGCCGACCTATTTGGAAGAAATGGAACAGGCATCGATCTTGGGTGATGCTGAAAGATTACGCAATGCCGTACATGCGGTAAAAGGCGCCAGCGGTAATTTAGGCGCAATCGCGTTAGCGGCCGTTGCGAAGGAAATCGAAGACAAAGCAGCGTCCGAAGAAATTACCGGCGTTCAAGAATCGCTAGCTCGATTGCGAGCAGAGTATGCGCTGGTCAAGCAAGCGCTGCTCAAAGAACTCAAAACAGAACCGGTGCGTCAACCGGAAAGTGTGACCGAAGGTGCATTAGTACTAGTCGTGGACGACGATCGCAGCACACGCTCGGCATTGCGTTACGCATTACAATCGAATGGCTTCCGCGTCGATGAGGCAAGCGATGGCGCGCAGGCATTGGCATTACTCGATCGTATTTCGCCGGACATCATTCTGATGGATGCGATCATGCCGGTAATGGATGGTTTCACGGCATGTGCCAAGCTGCAGGAAATGAACAACGGCAAGCACATTCCGGTATTGATGATTACCGCACTGGATGACAATCAATCGATCGAGCGTGCTTTCGCTGCCGGCGCGAGTGACTATATTCATAAGCCGATTCACTTAGCCGTGGTCAATCAACGGGTCCGCCGTGTAGTGGAAGCGACACGCGCCGAACGCCACGTTCGTCATCTTGCTTACAACGACACATTGACCGGCTTGCCCAATCGCGTACTGTTCAACGATTATCTAAGCAGGGCTATCACGCGAGCCAGCAATCATAATCAGTCGCTCGCTATTCTCTTTCTCGACTTGGATCGTTTTAAATTCGTCAACGATACGCTAGGCCACGAAATCGGCGATAGGCTGCTGCAATCGGCGGCGCGGCGCATTAAACATTGTGTGCGCTCCGGGGATTGTGTGGCGCGATTAGGCGGCGATGAATTCACTATCATTCTCGACGATGTACCCGATGCGAGCATCGCTACCCTCGCCTCCCAGAAGATAGGCCGCGCGCTAGCTGCGCCATTCGAAATAGACGGACACGATATCTTTGTGTCAGCCAGCATCGGTATTTCTCTTTACCCCAACGATGGCGCCGATGTCAGCACATTACTGCGTCACGCCGACACCGCCATGTACCGGGCGAAGAAAAAAAATTCCGGCTGCGAATTTTATGAAGCAGGAATGGAAGCAAGCGTATCGGAACATCTGCGCATGGAAAGCGCACTGCGCCGCGGTCTCGAACGCAAAGAGTTCATCGTCTACTATCAGCCGATTACCGACACCGCCTCCGGCCGCCTAACGGGCGCGGAAGCCCTGATACGCTGGCGCACGCCTTCTCGCGGCATGGTATCCCCGGCGGACTTCATTCCCTTGGCCGAAGAGACCGGCATGATTATCGATATCGGCGAATGGGTGCTTCGTACAGCCTGCCATCAGGCCAAAGCATGGGTATCGTCAGGTATTTCCGATATCGAAATCTCCGTCAACATCTCCGGCAAACAACTGCAGCAAGATCATTTCGTTGATGTAGTAAGAAATGTACTGGCCGAGACGAGGCTTAACCCAAAACACTTGTCGCTGGAGATAACCGAAAGCGTCATCATGGGACATGCGCGCGATACGGTTGCCGTACTCAATCAATTGAAAGAAATCGGTGTCAATTTAGTGATCGATGATTTCGGGACGGGCTACTCTTCTCTTAGTTATCTCAAACGCTTCCCTGTCGACATTTTGAAAATCGATCGCAGCTTCACGAGGGATATGACAACCAATCAAGACGATGCCGCTATCGTTACCGCCATAATTGCCTTAGCTCATAGCCTGCGTTTGAAAGTTGTGGCTGAAGGCGTGGAAACAAAAGCGCAGCTTGACTTGCTAGCGCGCAAAGACTGCGACTTTATCCAAGGTTATTATCTAAGCGAGCCGATCCCTGTAGACTTATTCGAAGAACGCATACTAGCGACCCATTTTCCTCATAGTAAATAAAGGGTCAAACTTCGCTTCGGTTTTTCTTTACGGCGTTATACATAGCCAACGCTTTGTCGCGAGAAACAATGTGATCCACAATGGGTGCTGGATAGTCTCGACCGATGATCACATCAATCTCTTGCTGTTCCAGTGCCGGCATTTTCCAGGGCGCATGAATATATCGGTCCGGTACTTTGGCAAGCTCCGGTAAATATCTGCGAATAAATTTTCCTTGCGCATCGAATTTCTCCGATTGCGTAATGGGATTAAAGATGCGGAAATAAGGCTGCGCATCGCAACCGGTGGATGCAGCCCACTGCCATCCACCATTGTTAGCCGCCAAATCGAAGTCGTTGAGATGGCGCGCGAAATACGCTTCTCCCCATCGCCAATCGATCAACAAATCCTTTGTTAAAAAAGAAGCGACGACCATTCGTAAGCGGTTATGCATATAGCCAGTGCTATTGATCTGCCGCATGGCCGCATCGATCAAAGGATAGCCGGTGCGCGCATCGCACCAAGCGCGAAATAGGGATTCATTATTCTCCCAATCAAGCTTGTCATACTCCGCTCGAAAAGATCCACCGACCACGTGCGGAAAATGGTGCAAGATTTGAAAATAGAACTCCCGCCAAATCAGTTCCGACAACCAACAATCCGCACCGACATTTTGTTCTACTCGAACACGCCGAACGAGCTCGCGAATCGAAATGGTCCCGAAGCGTTGATGAACCGATAAATAGGAAACGCCTTTTACCGCAGGGACATCTCGCGCTTCTTTATAGGCTGAAACGCGGCCGAGAAAATCATCAAACAACTGTGGTGCGCCTGACATGCCGACGGGAAATAGGGTCTGAATATTGGTCGCTTTAAAACCAAGGCTTGCTAACGAAGGAATATCTTCATTAGCCGGAACGGCAGCTAATTTATGTCGATAAGTCTGCGTATCTCGAATAGCAGCATCATGGTCGGTTATTTGCTTTAACCATGCATTTTTATAGGGCGTGAAAACAGTAAACGGCTTTCCGGACTGCGTGAGCACTTCGTTTTTCTCAAAGATCACCTGATCCTTATGAGCATGAAAATCGATGCCCATTTTTTCTAGTTGCGCCATGACATTCGCATCGCGCTGAATTGCCGAAGGCTCGTAATCGCTATTGGTAAAAACCGCATCAACGTTTAATGTCTGCGCAAGTTTCGGAATTTCATCGCGGGCATATCCATGCCGGACCAATAAACCACCGCCCGATTTTCTCAGTGAAGTATCGAGTTCGATCAATGAATGATGGATAAACTCTACTCGGCGGTCGGTATCGTTAGGCAACGCATCCAATATGTCGCGATCGAATACGAACACGCAATACACCGCCGCCGATGCTTCAAGCGCTGCAGCGAGCCCGGTGTTGTCGTCATCGCGAAGATCGCGGCGGAACCAGAAAAGGGTCTTTTTGTATTGTGTGGAAAGCATGAACGACTCTCGCGCTGATGCGGGTTAATCGAATAAGAGCGTCCTTAACTACTGCCGCGCCCATGTAATTGGAGCTGCCCTTCTACCCAATAGCGAGATTTCTAGCATGATATTGACGTTATATCAGTGCAATGTGTAATAGCTGTCGTCTTGCAAATTCGCTGACTTCACCATTCTCCCATATGCGCAACAAAATAAAATAATTATATATTTCATCATTTTATGATAACAGAGTGAGGCTCCAATCTTATGGCATCGTTCTGGCTGCAAATTCAGTGGGTGCAACTAACCGGCGTTTATTGTCATCAGAATTGAGCCCCTGCTATGGCCAACTCTTTTAAAGAAGAGCTAATAAATCTAAGTTGGGAATTACGAATAATCACTGGAAGCCCGGCGTTAAGGTCTTTATTTTCCCTGCCGGAAATACAAAATCTTCATCAAGCACTTCACTGGGTCCAAATCGAAAGCAATCATCTCCCGCAAGATAAGCAATCGCAAGCGCGCGTGGAACGTTTATGTGCAGACGCGAAATTTCTAGTAGATGAATTCGAAAAAAGAAAAGATCAATATGTCTTTGAGCAAGAAAAACAACGAGCAAGGTCAGAAAGAAAACTTCAGTTATACGATGCGCTAATTGACCTTGCCGATACTAACGATGCAGAGCCTAGAAAGGCTGCGATATTTAGGGAATTCGAAGAAAGATTTAAGACACCAAAAGCTGGCGCAATAAATAGCGTAATAAATTTAGCGTTAGAAAGGCTAGAAGGGTTAGCCGAGAAAAAAGCAAAAAAGAAATTTATATCGACCGTAAAAACGACCCCGGCAGAGCAAGAAAAAAAACTTGAGTATAAAAAGAAAGTCATTACATCACTGTCAGAGACAGGCGCGGAATCGAACATACAAGCCATATTGCAAGCAGCAAGAGAGACGCAAGGAGAAATAAAAGCCGTATTTTTATCAAAGACAGATCAGGAAGAAGAAGCAAAGCTTTTAAAGGCCATAAAACATTACGCGCAGCTTCCAGAAAAAGTCTTTAACCGGTTTAATGAGCTACATAACGACCATGAATATATCCCTACATGGTTCACTAAGGCTGGAAAAAGAATTCCTGAAATATCCGAGTCGGCAACACCGGCACGGACTCATCAATTGCTTCAACTCAAAAAAGATATGGCGGAGCCAACGCAGGAAGAAATAGAGGCGAAAAGAAAAAGTCCTCTTACCAAAAAAAGTATATTAAAAAAAACCGCCCCTTCGAATGGAACAAGTGAAGGGGCAAATGCTTTACCAGCTGACGCAATTGCAGCAGTAGATCCTTCATCAAAGAAAAGGTCCGGACCGAGAGTAAGCGTCGCCGATGAATATGAATTTAAAAAATTTTATAGGATCGAGAAGGAAAGAAGATATATCCCTTTGAATGAGGGTGCCCTTAATCCCCAGGAGGCTCAAAGTCCTCAAACAAATAAAAAAACACCGGGTGTAGACATGCTTCCGAAGGAGTCTCAAAAAGACCCTGATTTCGATTCTTTCCTTGAAAAATATCAAAGCGTGCGTGAGGCAGTTTCAAAAGGTATGGACCCTGATGAAGCATTTTCCGCTCAATTTGGAAATACAACGCTAAGATCGGAAGATTTTAAAAGAAGAGAAGTAGATAGATACGACATTAGCGCTCGGCTTTTAGTCGATGAAAAAGATCTTCATAAAAGTAGACTGCGTACCTCTCGCCCTCGTCGTTTTATAAGAAAAATAATGCGCGGTTATCGAGAGCCGATCGAGATTGAACAAGCAACTGGACCGGTATCAATGGTCCAGGTACAAGAAGAGAAAAAGGAAGCGAAAGTAATTAATGGTCAAACTATAAAACCCTCCGGAAGAGATATTGAGTTTATAGAACCGACGCCATCGCCGCGATATATTCCCCCTGACATAGATGAGCAGATTCCAAAAAACGGCTTGGGCCGATCACTTTGCTACACAGCGCCCGATAATCTAATTCTTAAAGTAAAGATTGGCGATATTATCGGTTTTGATAGCGGTGAGAATGGTACCGGCCTCTATTTTCATGACCGCGGACAAGGTACGGCCCTAGTAGTGCCGATTGAAAATTTAGCGAGGAGTAGTCCTCCCGTGGGAAGAATTAGAGAAATTGTTGACTGTATAAAAAACAATCTCCCCGTCAAAGAAAAATCTATTTTGATACTCGGTAAAGAACCACCAAAGCCGAAAAAAACGCATACAAGGTAAGGTGGCCGCAACGAATCGCGCTAAATTGGGGCAGTGGCAGTAGCGTCAAAAATTTCGTATGTCGAGGCTGGTTAAAAATCACAGTTCAATAGCAGTGGCCCAGACGGTAGTCACGGAAGACTACCGTTTTTCGCTGTTCCATTTCAACGCCGAGATGCCAACTTCTTGACCAGTGCTTCGAGCTGAAGCCCTTCGACTATTGGCCGCCCTACTCCAGCTAACACAGGATAGTCTTCAACCTTCCCGGTGCGCACATAACCACGACGTTCGTAAAAGGCGATGAGCGCCGGTCTGGAAGACAAGACAGACATTTTGAAAGTCGAAGCATTGAATTGCTCCACTGCGTACTGCTCAGCTTGAAAGAGCATCTGCGTACCTAGCCCTTGAGCTTGAGACGCAGGGGCAGTAGCAAGCATTCCGATGTAGACGCCGGATTCATCGCTTTGCAGATGAACGCATGCGACGATTGCAGACTGCTCGCACAAGACCAAGATTGTAGACCGAGGCCCGAAGAGCGACCGGACTTGATTGGCTGATATTCTCTCGCCAGACACTAAATCAGCTTCGTGAGTCCAGCCACGTTCGCTTGATGCCGGTCTGTAAGCTTTGTTGACCAGTGAGGCAATTTCGTTTGCATCCGACTCGGATGCCAGGCGGAGGATGGGTTGCATTCTATTGTTCATGTGCTCAAGGCGACCGATTAAAACACGTTCGTTTCACTGTAAATGTAAGCTAGATTTTATTCGAGAGAAACCCGTTAAGCCGTAATCGACTACCTGTTTTAAGCGATCGTAACGGGCGACACATTGTGAAACATTGCCATCTAGTTTTCGTGCCAAGATAACTCGTTTTTGCGCATAACGTAACGAGGTAAAGGGCGCGCGCCCCGAACGGTAAATAGGAAAAAGGACGATTATTCGCGCGTCCCATTTCACTGATGGTATAGGTAGTCCGTCCTGTTTTTAGTGATACTAGGCACACCTGACAGGTATCTGCCAGCGAAAGCAGGACAT
>Ga0157374_10000987_pt1 | contig 24666 bp, 20 predicted proteins | sample M25metaG_FD_115308 | JGI IMG/M metagenome (GOLD analysis project Ga0157374, IMG submission 115308) | Miscanthus rhizosphere microbial communities from Kellogg Biological Station, Michigan, USA - M2-5 metaG | ecosystem: Host-associated > Plants > Roots > Rhizosphere > Soil | place: USA: Michigan... | reverse complement strand
CCAATATTTCGACCAGTTAGGACTACCCCGCCTCTGTCCTACCTGATTTGTTCGAACCGCCGTATACGGACCCGTACGTACGGTGGTGTGGCAGGGGTGGTCGAAAGGCCCCCCTATGCCGATCCTGCAGAGGCTAGGTTTGCTGTTTTGTACCTAAATATGCTTGGGCGCATTGGGCGCAGTAGAAAGCTGGGTGTTAATATCGGAAGCAAGCCCTATTCGTGAAAGGCAGTGGATAATCCAGTAAGTGATATCAAACTCGCCAAAGGTCAATCCCATCCTGGCGCAACGCGGATGGGCATGATGATTGTTGTGCCAGCCCTCTCCCCAGGTTAACAGTGCGACGAACCAGTTGTTCCTGCTGTCATCCGGGGTATCAAAGCGTCTATATCCCCAGAGATGAGCGGCCGAATTGACCAGCCAGGTACAATTCAGGACATAAATAATTCTTAGAAATCCGCCCCAGACCAGGAAAGAACAGGCTTCTCGCCAGCCATCCCATAGGTAGCCTACTGTAAATAACAGCGCTAAAAATAAAATATTAATCAGGGTATAGTTTTTTTCTAAAAATAGAAGCCAGCGATCATTATAAATGTCGGGCGCGAGTTTTTGGAGAGTGAGCTTGTTTTTGTCTAGTTGGGGGTGCCAGAAAAAAGGCCATAAAAAATGAGACCATAGAAAACTGTAGCGGGGCGAGTGTGGATCCCCCTTATAATCGACTTGGCTATGGTGCAGGCGATGACAAGCCACCCACCAGACTGGTCCTCTTTGAAATGCCAGGCAGCCCAATAAAGCGAAAAAGATGGTTAGGGGGTAGGCGAGTCTATAACTGCGATGCGCCAAATGTCGATGATAGCAAACAGTAATGCCCAGGCAAGTCGTGGCAAAGCTGAGAAAGGCAAACAGCCATAATCCGGGCCAACTAAATGTAAAAGGCGCTGCCAGTGCGGCCAGATGGAGAAGTATGTATAAGGTAAACAATGGAATGTTAAAACGTTGCCACACTGCATAGTTAGGCATAAAGCCAAACGCATTCGTTACAGTCATTGCTATTGCATTCCCTCTTTAACGTTATGCGTCATTTTTTATAGGGTGATTTTCGCTTAGCGAATCAGGATCACGCTTTAAAGAATTTTATTTAGGATATCATAAGCAACAGTTTATTTTAACTGCGGGTTCGATTGATATCAGCATTGATATCATAGTAGCAGTAGACACTTTGTTTATTCGTTGTGGCGCAAATCAGTAAACTGTTTTTTTTGTGGTATGATTCCTTTCTTGGATTTGAGGGGAATTTTAGCGGATTTAGCAAACAGAGATGAGGGGGAGTTGATGGTATCAACTTTGAATTGGGGTGCAATTTTTCCGGGAATTGCACCGGTTCGGTATCATGCGCCCAGGTTTGGTCAGAATACGTTGAGTGACCGGGAACAGGCCGGGTCTCCCGGGTCTCACAGTCAGCACAAAACTGGAGCGGGTTTAAATCCTGGCTCGGATCGGTTTCAAAAACAGGGCGGTGCGCAGGACGTACAGGACGTAAGAGTTGACCAGACTCAGGCCAAGGTTACTTTTCAGGAAAGGCTGCAGCAGGTTTTATCTTATTTGCAGGAACGTTCGGTGGAACCGCCAAAAGAAGATGGCTTCGTATACAAGGCTAAAAAGCTGGAAACTGCCAAACATCTCGCCCAATGGATGCAAACGACCTTAAATCGCGACGGGGCGCAGGTTGCAGTCGTTGCTCGGCAAGGTCATTTACAGCAAAGAAAATATGATCCAACCGGCATGGTGCATTCGGGAATTGCCTTGTTTCATCCCAGGGAAAAGCGTTGGAAGATTTATAACCTGATTGACAGGCCCCAAGGCAAGCATGCGGTCTGTGAAATTACCTGGGTTGAACCTGAAGATTTTTTCATCCAGCAGGGCGGAACCGAAAAAAATGCGTTGCTGATGATCCCGGATCCGCTAACCCAGGCAAGAATGCAAACAGCCTTGCTGAACGGAACGTATCGGAAGTTTTACTTTGCCCGGGATTATAATCTGGTTTCTCCGCCCTCCGGCCGGACAAGCCTGAACTGTAATAAGTGGGTTTTATTAAACGTATTGGCGGCCCAAAAGAATAATTACCATTTGGAAAGTTTATTGAAGGATATTCAGGCGCATTTTCGGCCAGGAGAAATTGACGTGCATCCCATAGCGCGTTTGTTTGCGGCCCAACAGCCTCGGGTGAGGGCTCATGAAGTCCCTTGGTGGGCGCCGATTCATACGGTTACCGTGAACAGCTTGTTGCATTCCGGCTTATTTGAAACGGTTAAATTTCACTCTCCAGACGAGACGGCAAAATGAAAACCGGCAAAATCCCGGCAAAATGAAGCTAAAATCAATGCTGGGTAAGCGCTAGTATTCCCAAAACTCGGCGGGGAAACATCCTGGTTTGGTTAATAATACCAAGTCGGGAATTTTTGCGCGTTTTGCGTAATCCAGTTTTTCCATTCGCTCTGGTGTGCATTGGATTTGTATGGCGCCATCCTCTTTAAAAATGGTCACATGCCGGGTCCCGTAACTTACCCGGATACGATGCCTGCCGATGGTTTCCGTTAAGGGTTCCGGCAGGCGCATCGGGAGCGGATCCGGTAGGTAGAGATGGGATACTTCATGGTAGCGCTTCTGGGCAATCGTTTCTACCCGCTGGATGACGCAGGCGAGCTGGTTAATGGTTTCCTCCTGGCTTTTTGGGGAAGGCAGGCGCTCCATAATCCAGAGAATCGGTTCCAGTCGGACTGCCTTGTTGGTTCCCCAGGTTTCAGGGGCGTCAATCTTAGGAAAACGATAGGCGGGTGGGATTCTCTGGCCGCTTTGGTTTTCATACGCCAGAATTTGCTGTTCAATCTGCGCCGATAGGGTTGGATTGAAGATGGGCGTTACGAGTTTAATGGCTTCATACGGATTTCGAGTGCGACGAAACTCGTCTCCCTGCAAGGCGTCTTGCGCTTCTTCAAGGCGCTGGTGTTTATCCCGTAACAAACCGGCCGCTTTTTGATGTAGCGGATTCAAGGGGCGCTCCAGAGTTGGCATGAGCGGCATGCAGATTCATCCTTCCAGCGAAGAGGAAACACGTGGTTTTACTAAGCCTCGTCAAGGAAAAAAGATGCCTCTTCAAACCGGATAAGCTGAATTTTGAATCTGGTGCTATAGGGCGGCACGAGAGGTTAAAAGTTACCGTGCAGCGGATACCTGTGCGATTTGAGTTTGCAAGTTCTCGAACCCGCCGGGGCTAAAGGATAACAACTCAATCTCATAACCGTCGGGATCTTCAATGAAGGCCATTTGTCCTCCATCGCGCCGACTGCTGGGCTCTTCCGTAACTTTAACACCGGATTCACGCATTTCGGCAATGGCCTGATCCATGTTGTCCACCCTAAAAGCAAGATGAAAGATATCTTCCGGTAGCTGAAAATCCGGATCCCAGGGCAAATAGGCTAATTCCAGTTCGGTTGGTGAGCCAGGCATGGTCATAAAGGCCAACTGGCTGCCCCTGGGAGAGGTTTTACGATCGCGGCAAACCATATGGAAATGCTTGGAATAAAAGGCGATCGAACGATCCAGATCGCGTACTTTCAGTCGAGTATGCAGAAACATAACTCCTCCAGACGTGAACAATAAGTAGCCCTATTTTAGACCTTCATTTTCGGTTTTGAAAGTTAAACCAAAGCACCCAGGGCTTGAGCGTTGGCGCGCTTAAGGTTAAGTGTAACTGAATGTAAAGTCAGGTTGAGTGTCGGGCTTTTCTGGCGTGGGCTGCCGTTTAGGGATGTAAAAACTATAAGTAAGTTGCCTAAAATTTATATATGGAGTTGAGTGCAGGGCAATTCCGGTAAAAAGATTGGTTTAATTTATATATAAATTATGTTGCTTATTGATAACAGATAAATGCTCCATATCCCGTTAGGACATAGGAAGTATGCGTGAAATGCGCTATATGCATTCTTCCGAGCATGATGAAGGAGAAACAGGGCTTTATGATTAACTCACCTAACTTTGTGTCCTTTCCCTATTTAACTGGTTATGCCGGCGCTGGCGGCAATGCTGGGGGGGTAACCCAAACTGCATTATCAGTTCCGTTTAGTCCTTATAACAACGCGAATTTGTTTGATAACCAGTATGGTGGCAGTGGATTAAACTCTAGCGGCGGTATGGGTGGCATGGTTTCCCAACTGCTGAACACCTTCTTATCCATGATTACTGAAATGTTTAACACGATGGGCCAAGGTAATCCGGCTGGCCAGTTTGGCGCTAGCCCATATCCTTCTCCAATGGATAATTCGGGTTCTGGCATGCCTATGAATGATGGTTCTTTCCCGATGGCACCCGGTTATGGCAATCCGTCAGGCGGAATGGGGCCTTATGGCTCCGCATTGATGGACTCCTCAGGATATGGCATGCCTCCAGGATACGGTATGCCGACGAATGGCGGTTATCCGCCAAATATGATGTTCCCGCAGGATAGCGGTGCGGGACAGTATTATATGCCCCCTCAAGGTATGGGTTACCCACCAGCCCAGGATGCTAACTCGGGCCAGACTTGTCCTTATTCTCAGCCACCGGCTCAAGATACCACCCCGAACCCGGGAGGATACTATCCACAACAGCCAGTGCAACAGGATACGACGCCGCATCCGAGGCATCATCACCCACCCCGTGGGGGAAATCATAATGTGACCTACAATAATGTAAATATCTATAATCCGCCGCCAGTGCAGCAGGATACTGTGCCGAGTCCGGCAACATCCTATCCGCCCCCGGTACAGCAGGATACAACGCCATATTGCCCACCTGCGCCCAGTCCGGCTCCTGTGTATCAGCCTCCAGTACAGCAGGATACCAACCCCAGCCCTGCGGCATACCCACCGCCGCCAGTGCATAATAATCTGACTGTCAATAATATCTACGTCTATAATCAGGGACAGCCGCAGCAAGATACAACACCGACCCCAATGCCCGATGATTGCTACTGTCCTACCCCTGCACCGATTCAGCAGGATACCACCCCAACGCCTCCACCGCCACCGCCACCACCGGCATATAACGACAACGGCAATGGAAGTTACCGTGGGGATCCGCACTTTGTAGGTTTTGGTGGCGAGAAGTACGATGTTATGGGTCAGCCCGGTAAAACCTACAACATCCTTTCCGATAAGGGTCTCCAGTACAATACGACATTTGATCACTTGCCCGGCAGTCCAGACGGTACTACCACGATTGTAAAAGCTGGTATTACTTCCGGTAAGGACCACCTGGAACTGGATCTGCATGGTACGCCCCAGTTAAATGGCCAGGCTATGGAAGTCAATAAGCAATATACACTGGATAATAGCGGCCAAGCCAAATGGGACGGCAAAAACCTGAACTTTAGCAATAGTGAATACAGTATCAGCCTCGGTGATGACGCCCTGGGGGATAAAAACGCCCTGAGCAGCGATGTGAAGGTCAAGGACGGCGTGAATCCGCTGGCTGATGGGGTAGCCCCTCACGGTATCCTGGGACAAACCGCAGATGGTGTTGCCGGTGAACACAAAGGCGTCAATAACCAGAATGTTAAGAATCAGGGCGGAACGGTTATTGATGGTACCTTTGACCAGTACGAAGTGAATGATCTGTTTGATACCAGCTTTAAGAACTTCAACCGCTTTAGCGGGGCAAAGGTTACAGCTTAAGGTATCCTTTAAAAACCAGGTAATTACGAGTTCTCATCAGAAATGATGAGGACTCGTTTGATATTTTACCCCTGAGCCGACCGGGCATTTATTCGGTTAAAAAGGCGAGAATCTGCTCAAAAACTTCTTCTCGTTCCACATCCAGGGTGATGATGTGATTGGACTTTTTCAGCCAGTGGAGCTTTTTTTGCGTGGAACCCAGATGTTGCATTAAATATTCCGCACCCTGGGGATCAACGACTGCATCAAGCGGAGACTGAATAATCAAAGTGGGATTTTGGATATTGGGGATTAAGGGTTTGACGTCTTGAATGAGTTCCAGTGCGCTGCTCACTGCTCTCAGATTGAAACTTTGCATCAATGCGATGGCTTGCGCCTGTCGCCGCATATCTCTATCATAAATGGGCAAACCGAACCTGGGGACATGCTGCAGGTAACGACTGATCGGCGTAATGAAAGGCGCTAAGGGTACCTTGAAATGTCGCTTAATATCCAAAAAAGGGCTGAGTAAAATCAGTTTATCGATGGGGTATTGATGGGAAAATTTCAGCGCCAACGGACATCCGGTGGAAAAACCAATCAGGGAAATGCTGCGGTGCGTTCGGGAGAGTTCCTGATAAGACGCTTCGATATGGGCATACCACTCTGCCCAGGTGCTACTGGGCATGCGGGCTATCGGTTTATCATGCCCCGGATAATTGATGCCTTTAACACTGATTCCTAAAGCTCTCAAGCGTTCCGCGACGGGTCGCAGTTCATAACTGCCGCCCCCCAAACCATGCAAAAGCAAAACGGCCTGATGCGAAATTTCAGGCTTATGCCCGAGCCAGTAGAACGGTTCGTTATTCAAGTTCAGCGGTTCAAATTCCGACATGTCAAAACTTCTATGTGGATAAGATGGATTCGGTTGACACAGGTTGGTTTGGTCATAGTGAGTATGAAAGTACCCAATTTATTTTAGCCTTTGGTTAATAAATTGATAATGGGTTATGACCAGTAATGGTTTGCAAAAAAGAAAAATCCCAGGCGATTTTCCTGGGATTTTTAGCGTGGAGAAAGTGTGAGTTATTGCTGAATGCTGTTGATATCGATGACAAAGCGGTAACGCACATCCCCTTTGATCATGCGTTCGTAGGCTTCGTTAATCTGTTGGATGGGGATGATTTCCACATCGGACGTAATTTGGTGCTTCCCGCAATAATCCAGCATTTCCTGGGTTTCCGGGATGCCGCCGATCAGTGAGCCGGCGATGCTTCTGCGCCGCATGATCAACGAGAACGCATCCAACTCGGGCGCTTCCTCGGGGACGCCAACCAGCACCATGGTGCCGTCCAGCTTCAGTAGATTCAGGTAGGCGTTAATGTCATGCGGCGCGGAAACGGTGTTCAGCAGGAAGTCGAAACTTTCCGCGTTGGCTTCCATTTCCTCGGCATTGGTAGAGACGATAATCTCGTCCGCTCCCAGTTTCAACGCAGCCTCTTTTTTGCTGACGGACGTGGTGATGACTACCGTATGCGCCCCAAAGGCATGCGCGAATTTGACGCCCATATGCCCCAATCCGCCCAGGCCGATAATGCCCACTTTTTGCCCCGGCCCCACTTTCCAATGGCGTAACGGGGAGTAAGTGGTAATACCTGCACACAGCAGAGGAGCGGCGCTGGCGGGATCCAGGTTTTCCGGAATCTTTAGCACAAATGCCTGATCGACCACAATTTTATCGGAGTAGCCGCCGTAAGTTGGGGTTACGCCGTCCCGTTCCACACTGTTATAGGTGCCAACCATGCCCTGCTGGCAGAATTGTTGCAGTCCTTGTTGACAGTGGGGACAAATCCGGCAGGAATCCACCATGCAGCCCACGCCCACCAAATCTCCGGATTTGTAACGGCTGACTTTACCGCCGACTTCGCGAACGCGTCCCACGATCTCATGGCCGGGAACCATTGGGAAGAGACTGTCTCCGCCCCACTCATCGCGGGCCTGATGAATATCCGAGTGACAAACGCCGCAAAACAGGATGTCAATCAGGACATCGTTTTCCCGTAATGCGCGGCGCTGGAAGGAGAAAGACGCCAGCCGCGATTTTGCGCTTGCAGCCGCATACCCTTTGGTTTGGAGTTTCGCCTGGGTTTGTAGTTCGGTTTGAATCATGCTTTATACCTCAATCGGTTGGCTAAACGGAAACAAATCAATAGAAATTTCCCTTTTCCAAAGCTTGGTCATCATACGTTGCCTTGGCGTTAAAAACTATGGTCGGTTTGGTGATTGGAAAAAGCCTAAACATGCGCTTTGGGTCGGGGAAATGCCCTCTCATACTGCGTGGGCAGATGAATGGATGCATTCAACGCGATGGCGGAATGGATGGGCCAATACGGATCTCTCAGGAATTCACGGGCCAGCAGTACGATATCCGCCTTCCCGTCCCGAATGATGTCTTCTGCCTGTTGCGGCTCGGTAATCGCTCCAACCGCGCCGGTGGCAATGTTTGCCTCGTGCCGGATTTTTTCCGCGAAAGGCACCTGATAACCGGGACCAACGGGAATCTTAGCATCCGGCGTATTGGCCCCGGAGGAGCAGTCAATCAGATCCACACCATGCGCTTGTAAAACTTGCGCCAATTTTGCGGAATCATCAGCCGACCAGCCGCCTTCTACCCAATCCGTTGCGGAAATACGCACGAACAACGGCAAATGCTCGGGCATCACGGCTCGTACAGCATCGGTTACTTCCACCAAAAAGCGAATCCGATTCTCGAATGAACCGCCATAGTCATCCGTCCGTTGATTGGAGAGCGGTGATAAAAATTCGTGCAATAAATAACCATGCGCAGAGTGGATTTCCAGTACCTCGAACCCGGCTTTCAGTGCTCGTTGTGCGGCTTTCGAGAATTTTTGAATCAACGTTTGGATCTCCGCTTGGGTCAGTTCTCTGGGTGCGGGATCCTGAGCATGAAACGGAATAGGACTGGGTGCGATGGTTTGCCAGCCGCCTTGAACTTCAGGAATCGCATGGCCGCCTTCCCAGGGGCGTTGGCAACTGGCTTTCCGTCCGGCGTGGGCCAACTGAATTCCCGGCACTGCGCCTTGGGCTTTGATAAATTGTGTGATGCGGGACAAGTTTTCAATATGCTCGTCCCTCCAGATGCCTAAATCACCGGGCGTAATTCGGCCTTCCGGCTCAACGGCGGTGGCTTCCGCAATAACGAGTGCAGCGCCGCCCACGGCTCGACTGCCCAGGTGAACCAAGTGCCAATCGCTGGCAAAACCATCCTCCGACGAGTACTGGCACATGGGTGAAACCGCGATACGGTTTTTCAGCGTAATGCCCCGTAAGGTCAGAGGCGTAAACAATTGTGGCATGAGAGGCTCCTTAAGCAGTTAATACAGTGTTTGTTCGAATGATTCCGAGGGCATCTTTTCTCCGCAAGGGGTTTCCCATAATGCCTGCATGGAACTGGCCCGGCAAGGCTCCGAAGGGATGATCCCAAAGTGTCTACGATGCTTTTTGCGTGTGGTTGTTGGGTTTTCCGGTTTAAAGCGGGAGAAAATAGTTTCAAACATGCGGCAGTGCTCCTTATTGTAGTAGACTGGTCGTCTAATTTAAGGGAAATAAAAAAAAGTCTAAAAATAATGTTGTGTTACGGCCAGGCGAATAATTCCTCAAATAAGTAGTACAGGAAAGTATCCAAAGGCTGGGGGCTTTTCATTACCTTGGCCCGAAGGACGGCGCCTTCCCAGCTACAAAGGCAAAATTCGGCCAGGCGCTCCGCATCAAACTGATCGGAGATTTCATCCAGACGTTGCGCTTCCCGAATGCAAGTCGCCAAGCGTAGACACCAGTGCTGAAAGACTTCTGCCAGCCGCAACCGGAACGTTTCTTCCTGATCAGCCATTTCCTGGCCCAGATTGCCTAACAGGCAGCCTTTCCGGCAGGCGTTGTTCTGCATGTCATCCCGACTGCTTTGAAAGTACTGGCGAAGCCGATTCAGCGGCGTGAGGCTGGTATCGTTGAAATAGCGATCCATTTTTTTCTCGTACAGATCCGTGTAATGATTGATGATATTCAGCCCGAAGTCGTTTTTGCTGCTGAAATAGTAATAAAAAGAGCCTTTGGGCACGCCAACCGTTTTCAAAATCTCGTCGATACCGGTATTGTTGAAACCTTTTTCCACAATAATGGCCGCACCGGCTTCAATCAACGCTAGTCGCGTATCTTGCTTGCTCGGTTTGTTGCTCATTTGGGTTGACGTTCTAGGCATGGCTCTCATCCGGTTCATGATCTAATAATAGACTGGTCGTCTATAAAAGTCAACTTAGGTTCTGTTCGCTTAACAACACTGCATTCTCAGAAATTTGGCCGACTAATTTCCAGAAATAAAGAGAACAAGGTTTTGGATCAGTTGGTAGTCACTGGATTTATAATGGATGAGGGACGTTGGTGATTTTAAGGTGAGTGCCACGCTTTGTTTTGGAGAGCGCATTGAATATTTTGCAGGGCTTGGCTTCAGTAGTCGGGATAAAGCGGCCTTTGCGTCCGGTAAAGCCCAGAAATCTGGTTCATCCATTACAGGCGTTTGGGTACCGTTACGCCATGCGGCTGCTGGATTTGTTGGTTAATCATGGTTTGTTGGATGCGGATCAAATCCAAACGATTTGCGATTTTGGCGCGGGCACAGGCGGACCGACCCTGGCTTTGTGTGATTTTTTCAAATGCCCGATGCGCAATTTAACGGCGCTGGAATCCTATGCGCCGCAGGTACGAATGTTGCAAGCTTTATTGCCGGAAGCGCAAATATATGATGGCGACGGTCTGGATTGGCTTTCCTGTTATCACCAGACTTATGACTTGATTACCGCTTTCATGCTGGGGCCGGATGATGAGAACCATCAGCTTGCAAGTCATTTCTTAAATGAAGCGATTTCTTGTTTGAAACCCAATGGCAAACTGATCATTGGTTCGGATGTGGCGACTATGCAGGGAGTTTTGTCTATCGTGAGGAAGATGACTGAGCTTCGTTGTGATTGGCTCATTCCTGATATTGACGCTGTGCTTCCTGTAACCGTGGTGATTGCCAAAGAGAGTGATCCAATTGCAAATAACGGATGTGAAAATATTATTCTTCCGGAACCGGTTGTCATAAAATGCAGCGTTCCGGATGCTCAGCATCGTTGGGAAACGGAAACGTATTGCTTGTCTACTGCATTTGAAAAAGCGTACCTTCAGGCGACCATTGATGCCTTTATTTTTCAGGCGCCTGAGCATCCGGCAATCCCAGTGATGCAGGCACTCCTGGCTACAGCTTGATCATCACGGCATTAGAAAAGGGGTGGTGATTTATGGGTTTGTATTTGAAATAAAACTGGTTGTGAAGTGTGGATAAGCCTCAGTGATCAATATATTCAGGGTAGGCAATTGGCAAGTGGAATGATTTATTAGGGCCGAACATCTAATTCCGGCTACCCGGTGGAGGAGGTGCTAGGCTTAAGGTGAAGTACCTGCCTAGACATTTGGCGACTACATAAACAATCTTTCATATGGTTTACTGGTTAGAATTGAATTGGGATTAGAAGGGCGAACCGGATGCAGAACCATCAGGTTGTGATTGTTGGTGGCGGTTTTGGCGGTTTATATGCCGCGCAGGGTTTGGCCCATGCGCCGGTGCAGGTCACGTTGGTGGATCGTCGAAATTTTCATCTGTTCCAGCCATTGTTGTATCAGGTGGCCAGCGGTTCATTGTCTCCGGGTGATATTGCGGCCCCACTACGGACTATATTGGCCCGTCAGCGCAATACGGAAGTATTGTTGGGGGAGGTGATCGATATTGATCCGACTCAACGGTTGTTAACCTTGCGGGACGGCAGTTTGCGTTACGATAGCCTGATTCTGGCGCCCGGTAGCAACAAGCAGTATTTCGGGCATGATGACTGGCAGAGTCAGGCGCCGGGATTAAAATCCTTGGAAGACGCGGTCAAAATTCGCCGCAAAATTTTGCTGGCTTTGGAAAAGGCGGAAAAGGCGGAAAAGGCGGAGGACGAGCAGGAGCGACTAGCCTGCATGACCTTTGTGGTGGTTGGCGGTGGCCCAACCGGCGTAGAAATGGCCGGTACGTTGGGTGAACTGGTGCATGCCACCTTGAGAGATCAGTACCGAAATATCGATACCTGTCAAACCCGTATTCTCATGGTGGAGGCGGGTAATGGCATTCTGACCACTTACCCGGAAGATTTGCAGAAAAAAACGGTGGAACGTCTGCAGAAATTGGGCGTGACGATTTTAACCGGACACACCGTAAAAAGCATTACGGACTCCGTGGTAACGGTCAGCCATGACAATCAAGACCAGGAGATTCATACCCACACGATTCTGTGGACTGCCGGGGTGAAAGCCTCGCCGCTAGGAAAAATGCTGGCCGATAAGACCGGTTGTCCTTTGGATAAACAAGGCCGAGTCATCGTGGAGGCGGATTGCTCGATACCGGGTTTTCCGGAGATTTTTGTGATTGGCGATCTGGCTAATTTTTCGCACACCCAAAATGAGAAACCCTTGCCGGGATTGGCGTCGGTTGCAATGCAGCAGGGACGTTATGTGGCGCAGGTGATTCATCGGCGATTAAAGCATGAAGCGCCTCAGCCCTTCCGTTATCGCGATAAGGGAAGTCTGGCCATTATCGGTCGCAACGCCGCGGTGGCCGAAATTGGGAAGCTGCACCTCAGTGGATTTTTAGCTTGGTTGGTGTGGTTGCTGGTGCATATTTTTTACCTGATTGGCTTTGAAAACAAGGTGATCGTTACTTTTCAGTGGGGCTGGAGTTACCTGACCCGAGGACGCAGCGCTTGCCTGATTACGGAGCAAATTTGACCAAAAACGAATAGGATGGAGTGTGGTCTATGGCGACTGAGTCACTACAGAAGTACCCGGAACAGGTGCAAGATGGGCATCGGGTCACGATATCGCCCCAGCAATTTCAGGCGGTTATTTTTGACATGGATGGGGTGGTTACGCAAACCGCCAGCGTGCATGCGGCTGCCTGGAAAACCCTGTTCGACGGATTTTTGCAGAACTATGCCGAGACGCATCATCAACCCTTTGTGCCTTTTGACATTGAGCATGACTATTTGGAATATGTGGACGGTAAAAAGCGTGAGGACGGCCTAACCAGCTTTTTGGAATCCCGACACATTCAAATTCCGATGGGTTCGCCGGATGATTCTCCTAAAAAAGATACGGTTTACGGCCTTGCCAAACGCAAGGATAGTTTATTCCTGGAACATTTACATCGGGATGGCGTGAAGGTTTATGATTCCACCATCGCTCTAATTAAAACGCTGCGCAAAAACCACGTGAAAACTGCCATTATTTCCGCCAGCCGGAATTGCCAGGAGGTGCTACAGACCGCCAAGGTTCAGGATCTGTTCGATGCCCGGGTTGATGGCGTGGTGGCGGCGCAACTGCACTTACCCGGTAAGCCAAAGCCGGATGTTTTCCTGGAGGCGGCCAAACGCTTGGGCGTAACGGTGGATAAAGCCGTGGTGTTTGAAGATGCGGTTGCTGGGGTGCAGGCGGGTCATGCCGGACATTTCGCATTGGTCATTGGCGTGAATCGGGCGCATCATGCGGAGGAGTTAAAAGCGCAAGGGGCGGATCTGGTCGTGGATGATCTGGCGCAGGTCCAGGTGTCCAACCCGCAGGAGAGCAGTGTTCATCACTCCAATCTCCAAGATGAGGAGTCGGAAATTGATGAGTGGGTTTTAACTTACGATAGCTATGAACCGGCGGAAGAGGGGCGCCGCGAAACTTTATGCGCACTGGGTAACGGGTATTATGTCACTCGCGCGGCGGCCATTGAAACCCATGATGATGGGGTGCACTATCCTGGTATGTATTTGGCCGGTGGTTACAATCGGCTGATTAGCCACATTGTGGGCGCTGAGGTGGAAAAGGATGTTGAAAACGAGGCGCTGGTCAACTTTCCCAATTGGCTGGTGCTGAAATTTAAAATCAATCAGGGTGCCTGGTTTCATATCGATGAAGTGGAAATATTATCCTTTCAGCAACAGCTCAATTTGGAAGAGGGTATTTTTTCCCGCACTGTTCGTTTTCGGGATAAGCTCGGGCAGGAGACGGAAGTGTTCGAACGCCGTCTGGTACACATGAAAGACCAGTATTATTCCGCGTTGGAGTTAATTGTTACGCCATTGAACTGGTCCGGTTCGGTAACGTTGCATAGTGCGTTGGATGGCACTGTTATTAACAACAACGTGAAGCGATTTTCCAGCTTTGATAAAAAGCATTTGGAACTATTGAAGGCCAATGTCCTGAACCATGAAACGATTTTTCTCAAAGTTCAGACCAACCAATCCCACATTAAGCTGGCGCAGGCCGCCCGAACCCGAGTCTTTATCGAAGATAAAGCCGTTCAATCCGCGCGGCAATCCGTAGAGGAAGACGCCTATATTGCCCAGGAAATTCACCTTGATGTGCAAAACCAGGAGAAAATTCGGGTTGAGAAAGTGGTGACCATATTTACCTCGAAGGATAACGCCATTTCCGAATGCGGGTTTGAAGCCAAAAAGTGGTCCGCCCTGGCTCCTGATTTTAATGCGTTGTACCAAAGCCATCGGAGTACCTGGAAGCACCTCTGGCATCGCTTCGATATCGATATGCACATGAGCAGGGAAGGTTTAAAGAAACGGGCCGCATTGGTGTTGAGATTGCATGTGTTCCACTTGTTGCAATCAATGTCCTATAACAGCATGGGGTTGGATATAGGCGTGCCTGCGCGCGGATGGCATGGCGAAGCCTACCAGGGACATATTTTCTGGGACAATGTGCTGGTTTATCGCTACCTGAATTTGCGCCTGCCGGACTTGACCGCATCGTTATTAAAGTATCGGTATCGTCGGCTGGATTCAGCCCGGCAACTGGCTCGACAGGCAGGTTTCAAGGGCGCCATGTTTCCCTGGCAAAGCGGAAGCAATGGCGAGGAGGAGACTCCGTTGTATTACGTCAATCCCCTTTCCGGCAAATGGGAGCGGGATTATACGCACCTGCAGCGTCATGTGAATTCCGCCATTGTGTATAACGTATGGCAGTATTACCAGGTGAGTGGGGACATTGATTTCATGTTCTCCTATGGTGCGGAAATTATCCTGGAGGTTGCCCGTTTCTGGGCCAGTATCGCCACATATAATTCGGAACTGGATCGCTATGAGATTGCCGGGATAGTGGGGCCAGACGAGTATCATGATCGGTTTCCGGCAGATAGTGATCAGCCGGGCGTTAAAAATAATGCTTACACCAATGTCATGGCAGCCTGGGTATTGTGGCGGGCATTGGACGTGCTGGAGCTGATGCCCGTGGATTACCGGGAATCGTTGATGGATAAGCTGGCTTTAACCAATGAGGAATTAAAACATTGGGATGAGCTTAGCCGAAAATTCAGGGTGATTTTTCAGGAAGATGGAATCATTAGCCAGTTTGAAGGCTATGAGACATTAGCGGAATTGGATTGGGATCAGTTTCGGGTCGCGCATCAGGATGTGCAGCATGTGGATGACATTTTGCGCGCGCGGGGAGATTCGCCTAACAATTATAAGGTCAGCAAACAGGCGGATCTGTTGATGCTGTTTTATCTGTTTGACCGGGATGAATTGCAGTGTGTGTTTGATCGTTTGGGTTACGAATTCAAACCGGAGATGATTCGCAAGAATATCGATTATTATCAGCAACGCACGACGCATGGCTCCACTTTAAGCCGTGTCGTATACTCTTGGGTAGTTTCCCGCTCGGATCGGGCCCGATCGCTGAATTTGTTTGTTGAAGCCTTTGAAAGCGATCTGAATGATATTCAAGGCGGAACAACCCCGGAAGGAATTCACCTGGGGGCCATGGCGGGTACGCTGGATATTGTGCAGCGATGCTATACAGGGCTAATCATGAAAGAGGATACCCTGCGGTTCAACCCTCGCTTGCCGGATAAGATTGAGTGCATTGAATTCATTATGCACTATCGCTTCCACTGCATTAAAGTGTGCCTAACCCAGGAAAAGCTGGTTGTGGAAGCTTTACCTAGCGTTGCCCAGAAAATTAAAATCGGTTTCAACGGTGGCACCAAATATCTGGAAGCCGGACAAAAGCTGGAGTTTGATCTGGCGGACCAAAAAGAAAAGTCAAAAGTTTGACGCAACTTTTTAGCCGGATTGGTTTTAATGTGAGCGTAATTAGAGTAAGCGTCTTTACTCCATCGTTCCGGTAGATAATTAAAAGTCAGTGAGAATGTCATGGGCGTATCTTTAAGTGGTTCCGGTTTTGGAAATGCCGGTTTGCAGAGCTTTGCGGTTCAAAAACAGGCGGAGGCATTCCAAGCCGATGCGAATCTGTTGCAGGCGGAACAAAACCTTCGAGCGGCGACGCAGAATAAGTCGCCTCATTTTGGGGAAATTCAAGCACTGGCCAAAGAGGTTGAATTAAAGAAATCTCTTGCGGGACAGAAGCATACCGAAGCAAACACGGCCCAGAAAAATAGCAAAATCAATTTCCTTGCTTAATTCCGAATGCGTGCCAATGACCGGTTTGCTTGACGGGAATTAAAATTCCAGCGTTAAAGTGACGGGGCAGTGATCCGAGCCCTGCACTTCGGGTTCGATGGAGGCATCCACCAGATTGTCTTTTAAATCCGGGCTGGTGAAGAAGTAATCAATCCGCCAACCGACATTGCGTTCACGGGCGAATGTGCGCATATTCCACCAGGAATAGGCGTCTTTTTGTTCGGGATAAAAGTGACGGAAGGTATCCACATAGCCATGTTCTACGAATTGATCCACCCATGCCCGCTCAATGGGCATAAAGCCGGAAATTTTTTCATTTTCCTTGGGTCGGGCCAAATCAATGGGATGATGGGCGGTATTGAAATCCCCGCAGGCAATCACTTTTTTGCCCGCTTTGCGCATGTTATCGATGTGCTCTAAAAAGACATCGTAAAAGCCCAGTTTGTACTGCAAGCGATCATCGCCCCGGCCCCCGTTGGGGTAATAGATATTGTAGAGCACGAAATTGGGGTATTCCGCGATCAGGGTGCGGCCTTCGGTATCCCACTCGGGGATGCCCAGCCCTTCGGTGACGGAGATGGGTTCTTCCTTGGTGAAAATGGCTACGCCGCTGTAGCCTTTTTTATTGGCATGGCTCCAGTAGGTACGGTAGCCGAGGGGGGCCACCATATCCAGCGTTAATTGCTCGGAGCTGATTTTGGTTTCCTGCAAGCCCAGGATATCCGGCTGGTCTTGTTCCAACCAATCGAAAAAGCCTTTTTTGATGGCGGCACGAATGCCATTGACGTTCCAAGAGACTAAGCGAATGCGCGACATGGGACACTTCCGTTTCAATTCCATAGGGGATGAGGCGTATTGTGCCACAATCACAGCCGGATTGCATGGGGGTGCAAACTGATTTGCAAAAATGGCCTGAACGCTATTGATGACGGAATAGAAGATACCGGCCGTATTGCCCATCCAGTTTGTAACGGGCTTGGATAAACGCCTGGATTTGCGGTAAAGTCAGCTCTTGAGGACTATAATGCGAAAAGCGATCATCTTTGGGTAAAAACGCCATCGTCTGGTCATCCACGATAAACAAGGGCTGGCGCTTTTCCAAATCGCTCATGATTTCAGCGAGTTGTGTGGTAGAGGTGTACTGGGGAATAATCAGCGTAAAGCGTGTGGCGTTTCGGTAATGGCCGGTCAGGTAGAGCGCGGGGGTTTCCGAGAAGACGAAGATGGGACGATTCAACGTTTCCGCCTCACGTAACCGGTTGATCAGTTGCGCGAGTTGTTTGCTGTTCGTGTTGGCATCGACATAGGCCAAGGTTTCCGGCCAGGCGCGGCTGGGATTAATCCAACTGCTGAGTGTTAAGGTGGTGAGTGTTCCAACGACTGCGCCTAACAGGAGTAAAATACAAAATAGTCCGCAGCTCACTTGGAAAATTTTTGTTGCCCGGCTCTTATGGGCCATCATCCGGTAAATCACGATGAAACCCAGTAAAAAAGCCAAGCCGCCATTGCTGGTAATATGCATGGAGGTGGAGTAGCTCATGGTGGAAAGCATCATGGCGGTCGCCGTCACCCAGAATAACAGCAATTCATCGTCCTGACGCTGCAGGAGCCGGTAGTGGAAGCGATTGGGCAAGGTGTAGCCCATGCCCAAAATGCCAATTACGGGAAGCAGCCCAATGAGGAACAGATGCAAGGCGATGGGAAACCGGAAGATAAACAGCCATGCCGCTGGGAAGGGAACACCATCCAGAAAAGGGCGGATGGTATCCGCGAACTCTTGATGAAAGGTCGTAAAATAACCCAAAATGGACGTTTGATTGTAGTGTCCACCGGCCAGCCATTGAAAAGTATCCCGTACAAAGTCCGGCCAGATGCCTAGTATGAATAGCCATCCGACGCAAAGCGCGTGAATGGCGAGTCCGGGTAATAGCCAGTACTGTCCCCAAAGTTTGACCCACCGGAGCCAGACGGCTTTGTTGTCTATCTGACGGTAGCTGACGCCTTTTTCCTCACGCTCATGCAGGAAGCAATGCAGAAAACTGTAAAAGAAAAAGGCCGCTGTTAAAAGAAAGCCCAGGCTTTGCGTAGTCCAAAAAGTCAGCGCGCAAAGAACACCGCTTAAACTGAGTTGCCAGGGTTTGGCTTTCCCGTTGTAGAGGCTTTGCAAATATTGCCATGCCATCCAAACACTGCTTAATGCCGTTAGCCCGCTCCAGAAGTGATGTTGAAAAATGGGGTAACGAGAGTCCGTCAGCCACAAGAAAACTAAGAATAGTCCAAGCCATGTTTTGGGCAGATGGTCTTTGCCCATGCGGGCCAGCATCAGCAACTGCAGCAGCCAGCCGACGATAATCACCAAACGCAAGCTCAACATGCTAAAGCCATTCAATTGGATCAGCAGAGAACCGATCAGTTGGCTGCCGGGCGTAACGAAGTCGTAGAAATCCCGGTACGGTAAAAGCCCTTCGGCAATTTGTCGGGCTTGCAGCACATAGGTGGATTCATCCAGCAGGGGCCAGCACACCAATGGGCCTATCAAGCTGATAATGGACAGGATCAGGCCAACCCCGACACCGACTTGCCAGAACAGGGAAACTGACTTGGATTGCTTGCTGGAATCCGTGCTGCTCATACTTCTCTTTTTGGCTCATTTTTATTCTAGCAGTTCAGGCGTTTTAAGGCTGGGAAAGAATAGAGGTCGGACGGCTTGTTGTCTGCTGACCGGCAAGTCGCCGCAAATGCACTATAATGTTTAGATAGAGCAAAACTTTAAAGTGAGGGTTTGGAGGAAAGTGCCAAATCAAGGTGAGTCGTCCGCGGTCCGGGTTGCGGTGGTTGGGGCCGGTTACTGGGGACCGAATATTATTCGGAATTTGCAGGAGAACGAGGACTGTGAACTGGTTGCGGTCTGTGATCGGGACACGCAAAAGCTGGGCCTGGTGGGAAAGCGTTTTAAAAATGCGCTCAAGCTGGTGCCCGATTTTGATCAGTTGCTGAACGATCAAACATTGGATGCGGTTGCCATTGTCACGGAAATCAACTCTCATTACGCGTTAGCCAAGGCGGCGCTGGAAGCAGGTAAGCATGTATTTGTGGAAAAGCCTTTGGCCACCACGCCGGAACAATGTCTGGCTCTGGGGCAACTGGCGGAGCAGGTTCAAAAAACGTTAATGGTGGGTCACACCTTTATCTATAACCCGGCGGTGCGTGAATTGAAAAATATTGCCATGTCCGGCGACCTGGGCGATATTTTTTACATGCATGCCCAGCGTTTGAATCTGGGCCGGATTCAAACGAACATCAATTCGCTGTGGAGCTTGGCGGTGCATGATGTGGCCATTGCATTGTATTTGTTCGATGAGCGACCCACCTGGGTGCACGCCTGGGGAAATGATTTCATCACGCCCGGCGTGGCGGATGTTTCCTTCTTGAATATTCAATTTCCCTCCGGACGGTTGGCTAATATTCATACCAGTTGGCTGGATCCGGAAAAAAAACGTCAGGTGACGTTAGTGGGCAGTAAAAAAATGGCCGTGTATGATGACGTTAGCCTGGATCGTAAAATCACCTTGTACGACAAAGGGATTGATAAGGTGCTGGTGGATAGCCCGATGGCGGAGTACAAGGATTTCAGCGAATTCCAGTTGCTGACTCGCACTGGTGACGTCAGCATCCCGCACCTGAACTTTACTGAGCCGTTAAAAGTGGAGATGCAGCATTTCATGGATTGCATTAAGGGCAAGGTGAAAACGCCGCTGACTAGTTGGCGGGAGGGTTACGCGGTCGTGAAAGTGCTGGAAGCCGCGCAGCGATCTTTGGATTTCTCCGGTATTCCCGTGGAATTAACCTGGGAAGAGAGCGAGGCGCATGCTGCCCTCTGATGAGCATTGCCCTACTGACGCAAGCGCTGAATCAGGCTCGTTTTCCGGGGATTTTCTGTCGATTGTGATTCCCTCTTATAACGAGGAAGAAAATCTGGAAGCCGTGATTCAGGAATCGTTGGATGTGTTGCGCAATTTGACTGATCGGTTTGAGATTATCGTGGTGGATGATTGCAGTACCGATAACAGTTGGCAAAAGTTGCAGCAATTGGCGGAAAATTTGCCGCAATTGCGTCCAATTCGCAATGAAAAAAATATGGGCTGTCACCCGTCTTCCCTGGTGGGATATCAGGCGGCACAAGGAGACTATCGCTACTTTATTCCTGCCGATCGTCAAATCCCTGCAGAGGAGATTACCAAGTTTATCGAGAAAGCCAAATCGGGTTGCGATGTGGTTTACAGTTGGCGTCAAAAGCGCGCTGATCCGCCGCATCGTTTATGGATTAGCGGTTGCTACAATTTATTGCTACGGCTGTTTTTTGGTATTCGGGTTCACGATGTGGATTCCTCTGAATTGTTGACTAAGCGAGCCGTGGAAACCATCCTGCCGAAGATTCGATCCGATAGCGCCTTTATTACCGTGGAAATGCTGATGGAAGCGCAGCGTCAGGGCTTGGGTATCGGGGAAGTGATTATTGACCATCGTCCCCGTGTGGCCGGTGTGGCAAAGGGCATTAATCTGCATGATCTCAGTAAGGTGCCGGTGCAGTTTTTGCGAATGCTGCTTTGGTTCTGGAAGCAACGCTGGGCATAATGAATTGAAATGGTTGAAACCGATGTGAAAGGAAATCGCCCATGAGTAAACAATCTAAAAAAGTATTAGTGACGGGTGGCGCTGGCCTCATTGGTTCACATTTAACGGATCTGTTGCTGAAAGAAGGTCACACCGTTAAGGTGTTGGATAACCTGGATCCCCAAACCCATCCGCAAGGAAAGCCGCCTTGGATTCCTAAGGATGTGGAATTTATCCACGGTGATTTGCGCAACGATGCCGATGTGTTAAAGGCGTTAACCGGCGTGGAATGGGTTTTCCATCAGGCAGCCTTTGGCGGATTTACCACTGCCTTAACCCAATACATGGATGTGAATGCCACCGGCACGGCGCGCATTTTTGAAACGATCCGAACCCATCGCTTGCCGGTGGAAAAAATTGTGGCCGCATCGTCTCAGGCTATTTATGGAGAAGGCGCGTATCGTTGTGAAACGCATGGCGTTTTTTCTCCGCCCATGCGTCCTCGTGCCCAACTTATCGCCGGGGATTGGGAGATGAAATGTCCCCAGTGTCATCAATCGGCTAAGCCTCAACTCACGCCGGAAAGCTCGGTGATTAATGGAGAAACCATCTACGCGACTTCCAAATTAGCGGAAGAACGTCTGACCATTGGTTTGGGCAAATTGCTGGAAATTCCCACCGTGGCGCTGCGTTACGCGGTCACTTATGGTCCCCGGCAATCCATATTCAATCCGTATACGGGTGTGGTGTCCATTTTCTCGACCCGACTGCTAAACGATAAAGCGCCGATTATTTATGAGGATGGCAATCAGACCCGCGACTTCCTATTTGTGGAAGATAACGCGCGAGCGAATCTGTTCGTGATGGAGCATCCGGAAACCGCGTATCAAGTGTACAACGTGGGTACTCAGCGTCCTGTTAAAATCGTGGATCTTGTGCGGACTCTGGCTCATATTTATGAAAAACCCATTGGACCGGAAATGCCCGGTAGCTTCCGTCCGGGAGATGTGCGGCATTTTGTGCATAACAGCGAAAAACTGATGAAACTTGGTTGGAAGCCTCGGGTGGAATTGCAGGAAGGTTTGGCGCAATACGTCAGTTGGATCGAAACCCAGCAAAATATTCGCGACTATTTTGAAGAGGCGCAGCAACGTTTGCAAGCCTTGCAAGTCGTAGTCTCCCGATAGTGGAGAAGCGCTGAGTAATGTGCGGCATTCTGGGTTGGATACGATGCGGAGAATCCGATAATCCGGCCATGCTTCAAACTCCGGCTCGCATTGCCAACGCTTTGAGATTACTTCGCCATCGTGGGCCGGACGCATGCCGACTAGTTTTTTTTCCGCAGAATCAGGAACCGAAAGTTGCCGATTTAAATCAAAAATTGCCGGAACTTCCGCCCATTCAGGCTGCGTTAGGTCACGCTCGGTTGAGCATTATCGATCTGTCTCAAAACGCATCGCAGCCAATGAGTCGAGGTACTTGCTGGTTGGCGTTTAACGGGGAGATTTATAACTACCGGCAATTACGCGCAGAATTGCAAAAACAAGGTGAGGATTTTCACAGCGAATCGGATACGGAAGTGTTGCTCACTTTAATGGCAAACCAAAATTCCGCATCCATTTCTGAGTGTTTGAGTCGGCTGAACGGCATGTTTGCTTTTGCGCTTTGGCACAATGAGTCACAACGTTTAATCCTGGCTCGGGATCGGTATGGCATCAAGCCGCTTTATTACACATTCTTGCCTGATCAAGGTGGTTTTGCCTTTGCCTCGGAAGTGAAAAGCTTGCTGGCCTTGGGTGCGGATAAGACGCTGAATTTGCAGGCGTTGAGTGAACATCTCACCTTCCAGAATACCTTTTCGGATCGGACGTTGCTCAAAAATATTCATTGTCTGGAACCCGGTCATTGGGCGGAGTTGGATGCTCAAACCGGGCGTTTGAAAATTGAGCGGTATTGGCGACCGGTGCTGGGTCAAGCCGAAACCTCTTTATCTGAATCGGATTATGCTGAAGCGTTGGCTTCGCTGTTTACTAATGCCGTTAATAGTCAGTTGGTAGGTGATGTGCCGATTGGCAGTTTTTTAAGCGGCGGCATGGATACCGGTGCGATCACGGCGGTGGCGAGTCAATCATTGGCGGGATTGCACACGTTTACGGCAGGTTTTGATGTGTCGCAAGTTTCAACGGAAGAGCAAGCCTTTGATGAACGGATTGTCGCAAGAGAGTTATCTTCCCGTTTTGGAACCCGGCACCATGAACTGACCATTGGCCCGGATGCGCTTGCCAAAACGCTGAGACCTGTCGTTTGGCACCTGGATGACTTTCGGGCGGGCATCAGTTATCAGGCGTTTATGGTGAGTCAGATGGTGCGGGAATCCGTAACCGTGGTGATGTCCGGGGTGGGTGGCGATGAACTGTTTGCAGGCTATCCGTGGCGATATCAGCCTGTATTGAGTTTTCAAAATGCTTCGGATCCGGCCTTTGCGGATCTGTACTATCAGAGCTGGGTTCGTTTGCTTTCCAAAGAAGAAAAACAACGCTTGTTTACGCCGGAAGTTTTGCGTTCCCTGGGGAATTATTCCACTCGGGATAGCTTTAATGCGGTATGGGAAAATTGCCAGGCCGAGCATCCGTTGGATAAAGCCTTGTGTTTTGACATGCAGACGTTCCTGCATGGGTTGTTGATTGTGGAAGATCGCTTGAGTATGGCGCATAGCGTGGAAAGCCGCGTGCCTTTTCTGGATAACGGGCTGGTGGATTTTTGCTTGGGCTTGCCGTGGCAGATGAAGCTCAACCCAGCGACAGATAGGACTTCCCCGCCCAATGCCAAATGGATTTTAAAGCAGGCGTTGCGCCGGTTGTTGCCGGAAGATGTGATACAACGCCGAAAACAAGGCTTTACCCCGCCGGATGCCAGTTGGTATCGTTCGGTCAATCAGCACTATATTGAACAATTGTTATTGTCTCCTCTGGCGCTTTCGCGGGGTTTATTCCGTCCGGAAGGCTTAAGGGAAATTCTGGATGCTCATTTCAGCGGGAAGCGAAACCATCGCTTTCTGCTTTGGTCGTTGATGTGCCTGGAATGCTGGCATCAACAGTTTTTGGATTCAACGGAAATTGTGCAGCCCGAGTTTGCTGTCCTCGAAATGTAATGGATCAAAGATAAGCGATAGCCGAGGCTGCTTTATGCAGGCCCCGGCTATGTATTGATGATACGCTGTTTTTCCCGTGGTTAATTAGAATGGTCGTTTCCGAAAAATTGCATTATCCAGTTTAATAGTTGCGTGTTTTGAGTCAGTTGATGATAGTTGTAAACTGATGGACTGGATTGCTGGCCTCCATACTGCCTGATGGAAGGATAAGACTGACATCCGGGCTGAGGCGGTGGTGAGGTGTCGTATTGGGAATGTGAGTTGTTATACGAAATATTGATGCCATAGTTGGTATTGTAGATTGGCGTACTCACGCACTGGTAAACAGGGCGCTGACCATAGACCGGCTGATTGGTGTAGACGGGTTTATCTTCATATTTAGGCACTTGAGAGTATACGGGCCGCTCCCCATAGGTGGGCTGATCCTGGTAGATGGCCTGTGGGGTGTAAACGGGGCGTTGGCCGTAAGTGGGTTGATCGGTGTACACGGGTTGATCCTGGTATACTGGCCGCTCCCCATAGGTGGGCTGATCCTGGTAGAGGGCCTGTGGGGTGTATACGGGGCGTTGTCCGTAAGTGGGCTGATCGGTATACACCGGTTGATCTTGATAAATCGGTTTTTGTCCGTAAGTGGGTTGATCCGTGT
>Ga0157374_10000986_pt1 | contig 24668 bp, 24 predicted proteins | sample M25metaG_FD_115308 | JGI IMG/M metagenome (GOLD analysis project Ga0157374, IMG submission 115308) | Miscanthus rhizosphere microbial communities from Kellogg Biological Station, Michigan, USA - M2-5 metaG | ecosystem: Host-associated > Plants > Roots > Rhizosphere > Soil | place: USA: Michigan... | reverse complement strand
TTTTGCGTTTTCCTTTAATTTCAACAACATCTCCAGTAGATGCACTTAATGAATCCATAGAATCATAATCAATTCTAGCAACTCCACGGCCTACATCTCGCGTATAAGCTTCAAGCACCTTTAAAGTTGCGGTGTTTTGGCTCACATACACTAATACAACACAACTCTTTATAACTCTATTACTATAAAATAATAATAGATAAAATAACAGTAAAATAGAATAAATTTAAAAGCGGGTTTCTTAGACAATAAAGATAGATTTAATTGGGAAAAAGGACACTTGTGCGAAGAAGAGGAAGAGGAGGAAAGCAATTTAGAGCAATAATAGTAGGTAAAATAGCTCCCTCTAGATATCCTAATTTTAAGGTTGATGAACTCCACAAAGGAATTATAATGGATATAATACATGAACGTGGAAGAGATGCTCCACTAGCTAAAATTAAATTCGATAATGGTATTTATTCATATGTTCCAGCACCTGAGGGTACAGTGGTTGGAAATAAGATGGAAATAGGAAATGGTGCAAATCCATCACCTAAAAACATTCTAGATTTAGGATCTATTCCAGATGGAACACTTATTTGCAACATAGAAAAAAATATTGGAGATGGGGGAAAGCTTATTAAGGCTGCCGGTTCCTCAGCAATAGTTTTTTCACATTCAGTAGATAGTGTAAAGATAAAGTTTCCATCAGGTAGCATAATAAATATGAACCCAAAGTGCCGTGCAATGATCGGAATTATTTCAGGAGGAGGAAAAAACGAGAAGCCATTTCTCAAAGCAGGTAATAAAGCAAAATACATGCAATCAAGGGGAAGACTATATCCTATAGTACGAGGTATTGCCCAAGCAGCTGTATATCATCCTCATGGAGGAGGAAGACACCAACATATAGGCCATCCTTCATCAGTATCAAGAAATGCCCCTCCGGGAGCAAAAGTTGGTATTATTGCCCCAAGAAAAACAGGTAGATCCAGAATTAAAAAGAGGCAATAAAATCACTTTTTATTTTTTTAAATGACAGATATTGTCAAAATACTAGAAAATATGACAGATGCTTTAGACAATAATAGATTCTTAAGATCTACTGCTCTAGATCAGTTAAAAGAACAAGAGAAAGGAGATCCGTTTAAAGTATTAATTGGAACTATTCTTTCATCAAGGACAAGAGACGAACAAACAACCCGAGCTGTATCAAGGCTATTTGCAAAATATAAAGGACCTCAAGATATTGCAGATGCAGATATAAAAGATATTGAAAAAATGATATCATCTGTAGGCTTCTATAATACTAAAGCTAAAAGGATAAAAGAAGTTTCAGAAATCATAAATAAAAAATATCATGGCAAAACACCTAGCAATATTAAAGATCTTTTAGAGTTACCGGGCGTTGGAAGAAAGACGGCTAATTGTGTATTAGTATACGGATTTAATATACCTGCAATTCCTGTTGATACTCATGTACATAGGATTTTCAATAGATTAGGAATAATAAAAACAAAAGATCCATATGATACAGAAGAGGCAATATCAAAAATTTTGGATAGAAAATACTGGTTGAAATTGAATTCTACTGCAGTAAGATATGGACAAAATATTTGTCTTCCAGTAAAGCCTCAGTGTAATTATTGTAAATTAAAAAAAAATTGTAATTATTATAGAGAAAAAGAAGAGGCAGTAGTTTCAAATTGTTGAGAATAGTTCATTATTTTAAGATTAGCTTCTTCTTTTAACTTTTAATAAAAAGATTACTGTACCTCCTACACCAACTAATACGATTAAAGGCATATAATATATGTAAGATTGAGAAGGATGACCAAATATAATCTCAAATCCAATATATCCATTTGATACGCTGTCAGGTAAAGTACTTACATCTTTTCCATAAACATTTATTGAACCAAGATTAAATCCATTTAATCCTAGTTTATCAACAACTATTCTTTTACCATCAGTAACAGATATTCCCTGGTCAGCACCACTAGTTACAACAACAGGATTATCCAAGGACCAACCATTGAAATTATTTTGATATACTATCAGCAGTCCACCTTCCTTAGTATTTACAGCAACAGAGAATTTTTTTGATTTGTCTCCAAACATCGATAGTTCGATGTATTTTTCACTTGGAGATGGTTCCTTTAATTGAACTATAGTTTTTGCTTCTGGGCTATTAGTATAATACAAACTATTATTGATAAAAATGTTCCAATTGTTTGGAATAGGTTCTTTAAAAATATATTGGGAAGGATTTTTTCTATCATGATTAGAAGCATTATAGGGAAAAGTAATTCGTTCATCATTTCCTTTTTTTAATACTTGAAGTTTTGGACTATCCTCTGATGATTGGGAGAAAGATAATCCTGGATAATAAATAATGCTCAATGTTAGAATTAAAAATAATAAAAAAAAACCATAATAAAAGTCAAAATGTCTGAATAAAATCATATAATATTTCTTTACAAAAACACATATATATTTGTAAATTTATATAAAAAAATTGTATTTTATTCTACAAAAGGATTTTTATATGATGATATAATCTGAGATATTTCAGTTCGCATAAGATGAGCAGGAGGCAATAATCCTGATAAAAACGTTTTCCTCATTTTAGTTCCACTTAATTCCTCTTTAAAGTTTGAATCATGAGGACATATCCTTTCATTTGCAAAATTAGAGCATTTTTTGCAATAATAAAAAGCAGGGAAAAATATTGGCTCTATTCCAAGATCAGGATATTCTTTGAAAATATCATGAGCAGCAAATGGATGATAATAATTTCCAACTCCAGCATGATCTCTTCCTATTATTATATGAGAGCAACCAAAATTTTTTCTCATAATTGCATGATGAATTGCTTCTTTAGGTCCAGCATATTTCATTTCTGTATGTAAAGTAGAGAAAATAATTGCAGATTTAGGGTAATAATTATTTATTAGAGATTGATATGATTTCAAGATAACCTCATCTTTAAAATCACCAGTCTTTTTTTTTCCTATCAAAGGATTGATAAATAATCCATCATAGATATTAAGAACAGCCTTTTGTAACATCTCATGAGCCACATGAGGTACATTTCTAGTTTGAAATGCTACAACACTTTTCCATCCATGACTATTAATTTCTTCCCTAACTAAAGATGGGGTTAAACGAAATTTATCAGTCTTATCAATTGTATCTAAAATTTTTATATCTCCTTCAACAAGGGTATCTTTCATTGTAAGATAATTATATACTCCAGGGTGAGATGGATCATCAGTTTGAAAAATTAACTTTGCAGATTTTAATTTATCAAAACTATATAATCCTTTTACTTGCAAAACCCCAAATATATTTCCATTATATTGTAAGGCAACTTCTTTTTCATCTTTAATTTTCTTAGCAAGATCATTATCAACATCTAACATAATTGGAATTGTCCAAGGCAAATCATTGCTAAGACGTCCTCTTTTTAAAATACTATAAAAATCCTCTTCACTTACAAATCCCTTTAACGGACTAAAAATACCATAAGAAATATTTTCTATATCTTTTTTTAATTTAAGATCTACATTCAATACAAATAAATCATTATCAATTTTGGATGAATTAATAAAATTATTTACAAGAATATCACCATGTGGTTTAGGCATCAAATTATGTAATAATAATGGCTATTTCTTTTTTACTAGTCAATTTTATTTTTGTCCAAATGTAATCCACATTCTTTATGCTGATCATTTTCCCACCACCAGCGACCTGATCTCAAATCATCACCAGGTAATATTGCTCTAGTACAAGGAGCACAGCCAATACTTGGATATCCCATATCATGTAATCTATTGTAAGGTATATCATTTTTTTTTATATATTCCCAAATCATATCATTTGTCCAATCAGCTAATGGATTTATTTTGAAAATGCCTTTGTTAGATTCATCTATTTCGATTTTTTTAATATTCGCTCTTGTAAAAGTTTGATCTCTTCTTATTCCAGTTATCCAAGCATCCATAGTCCCTAGGTATCTTCTTAAAGGATGAATTTTTCGGATTTCACAGCAAAGTTTTCTATTCGAAATACTATTATACATTAAATTTATGCCATTTTCATAAACCATTTTTTCAACTTCCAAGTAATCAGGAAACAATGTCTCTATAGATATATTATATTTTTTTTGTATTCGGTCCATAACATCATATGTTTCTGGATTAAGTCTTCCAGTATCCAAAGTAAAAATTCGTGTATTATTTTTATTTATCTTTACCATTAGATCGATTATAACTACATCTTCGGCACCAAAACTGGATGCAAATGAAATCTTTGGATAAAATTTTTCCATTCCCCATGATAACAAATCCTTTGCATTTTTTGTTTCAAATTTATCAAAATCTATAGAAGACAAGTCTAAAGAATTAATTTTTTTTTCTTGACTTTCCACAATAATAAATGATTAAATACTCATATAACTATTATTATAAAGATATAGATAAGCAAAAATAGATATACCGAGTTTTAAAGAACAAGGAAAGTTATGATAGTTTATTAATAAGTATAAAGAAGTTTATAAATCTCTTGGTGAAAAGTCTGGAAATAGAAAACAAATGGGAATTATTTGCAAAGTATCATGAGTTTGGATTTGATCCTTTACGATGGTTACCAAAATGTTCAAATGAAGTAAATAACAAGAAATTAAACATTTTCTCGGAATTACTTAAAAGAAATAATTTAAGAATCAAACCTCATTATTACATTTATTTTCCATATGCAGAAAAAAAAAATATAGAAATAATAAGAAGATTGTATAAGATAAATGAAAAAATAAAACAAGAAGACTTAAAAACAAAAAAAGCTATTTCAATAATAAAACAAAATAAGGATATAATTTATGAAGATGATCTTTTTATAAATGAGATAAAAAGGATTTCAGAACAACTTAAAACAAAAATAGAAATAGATAAAATTTCAATTATACCTTCAAATTGTAAGGAAGATTTTCAATTTATATTATTAGATCATCTTAAACCTCAAAGAGGAAATAAATCAGGATATACTATTGTTACCAGTTCTAATACGCAAGCTACAGATGTTACTCAACCTTTAGAATCACCTATTCATATGAAAATATCGCTTACTGAGTCTGTTAATTTATTAAACTTATTAGGCTGTTCAATAGACATAAGACTTTTTCCTATTTATGATGCACCAAATGATAGCTTTCTTGACAAAATTAGAAAAAATATTGATGATTTTACAATAAGATATAACTATACTTTTGAGGACTATAGCTCATTAAAATTAAACAGCCTTTTTTTTGGTACTACATCTACAGGAAATACACATAAAGAACTACCAAATAGATTTGATTTGATAAAAGAAGAAACACAAATAATAATTACCGATAAATTCGGTCTTTTAGCATGTCTTAGTCTCTACATAATTGCCACCTTAGATAGACAACTATTAGACAAATTAGATAAGTATGGCATACAAGAATACAAATTAAATCAATTAAAAGATCTAGCTATCAGAAATTTAACTGAACCAAAGATCTCGCTAGGCAAATCAATTGCAAAATTTTTACCAAATTTTGAAAATAAATTTGACGTTCAATCTCATATTATAGCTACATATCCTATTTCAAAATATGGAATCTCATCTATTTATGAAATATCAAAACTTACTAACAGAGAAATAATTATAGAAGATATTCCTGTAATTGATAAAGATGTTGCAAAATTCATGTCAAAAGAGTTTTTGATATCTAACCCTACAGCATCAGCATCAAATACAAATTTAATTTTAGTAACCAAAGAACTAGCTTCGACTGTTATCGAAGAGTTAAACAAAAATAAATTTGAACCCAAAATTATAGGAAAGATAGGAAAAGCTGGAACAAAAAGAATTAATTTTAAGAATAAAAGAGAATAACATTAAAGACCATTTAGTAAATGCTTTTAATTATATTAAGGCCTGTTAACTTTAGAAACGTTATAGCTGCAAACTAGTCATAATCCATATTAGAACATAAAAGACAAAGAACCAAGTCAAAAGATATTGCTTTTTCCTTGTATCTGTACTTCCTCGGTCTCTCTTATAGAAGCACTACTGCAAAAGCATTAAATTGATTTGTTCATAGAAGTCTCACATTTACATCTAGAAATGTTTTGAAGAATACAATCCAAAGAAAATATTTACAAATAAGAAAAGGAAAATACAAGAATTTGTCATCTTGATGAGACTCTCAAGGCTGGCGCTCAATACTTATGACTCTGATGGGTAGCCATAATTGAGCCAAAACATAAACAAATTCTTCAAATTGACTTGTCTTTTGAAAGAACAATGCTTTTGGAGATGAACAATTTATTGTATCTTTGATAGATGGATTTGACAATTATGCGGTTTCAACAGAGATTGTGGAACATGGTATCCACCACAAGCTTGTCAATTTCTGAAACTCAAACATCATTTGCATTTTCCATTTAAAAAAGTATCATTATCGAAATAACAATATACAGTATATCAAAGACAGAACCGAATATTGCTTTGACAACTATTTTCTTCCATGTAGAAAAAAGAATGCAAGTTGTGTGCAAATCAATGGTTTAATTTATTCATTAAATTTTACAATAATGAAAAGGTATACTAAGTTAACAGCATCTATATTAATTTATAAAAATATATGCATTTATTACTTTAATATTAATTTATACTTTTTTAAATAAAAATTCCTTTAAAATACAAAGCAATTTAACATATATTTGATAATTAACAGGCTTTATTGCCGAGTCTATTGATAAAAAATTATAACATAATAATTATTCCCATGTAGTTCCTTTTAATTTAGAAGATTTAAAGAATGCTTTACTCTTATCTAATCCAAAAGTATTAGCATCAATTAAATTTGCCTCAACAAATATAGTTCTATTTAAAATGCTTCCACGAAGATCAGCTTTTTGAAGGTTACTACCCATAAAATTTGTATTATTTAAATTACTATTTGTTATTAGGGAATTTTTTAAATCGGCGAACATCATTATTGCATTTGATAAATCGGCAGCATCAAAGATTGAATTCATTAAATTTGATTGGACAAGATTTGTATCTCTGAGAGTAGAATTTGAAAAATTACAATCAATAAAAGAGGTTCCATTAAGGAATGCATTAGAAATATTCTTTTTAGAGAAATCAATTTTATCAAATGCTAATTTTAAAGTAAGATTTCTCATTCTCCATTTGTTAAATTCATCAATATTTTCATTTTGAAGTAATAGTAACCCTTCAGATTGTTTTGACTCAGCCATATTATAAAAATTCTAATATGGATATTAATTTGTTGATTTTGTTATATATAACATTAGTTTATGATAATTTTTCTACCCTTTAAATAAATACTAACCGCCTGTCATTTTTGTAAATTTATTATTTCGTTTTACATAAGAAATATAATCGATATTAGCTAGTGCAACCAAAGCTGACTGCTGCACTTCTTGAAATTCATCATTTAATGCTTTTTCTAAAACATTCTTAGATTCTTCAGAACCAATAACACCTAAAGCGATAGCTGCCTCATGTCTAACAAAAAAGCTGGGATCTGACAAAACTGCCTTTGATAAAACATTTATTCCACTAATATAGCCCATTTGACCAAGGGAAAAAGCTGCCTCATGTCTAACTAGATGATCTACATCATTTAATAAAACATTACCAATTAATTCAACTGCTTTTTCGCCAGCTATTTCTGCCATAATACAAACTGCTCTTGTTCTTATAACATAATCTTCATGTTTTAATAATTCTTCAAAAAATATACTATCATGCTTATCAAAATGTTTTTCCATAGCTAGCAATAATTGTATTCTCTTATCCAATTGCATTATCAAAATAATTAACTATCCATAACATTTTATAAATTAAATCTTCAAATATTAAATAAGGCCATTTTAACATAAACATAATGCGCGTAAGATACTGGAGACTTAATTTTGATGATTTAAAAAATGGCGAATATCCTATAGAAAACGTTAATCACTGGGAAATAAAATGTTTGCAAGGAGAATATCAACATTTTGGAGTATTTTGGTATAAATATGGAACTCCATTTGATAAGGAACCTGTTAATGGCATATGCTTTTACTATAACGATATATCTTTAGACAAGGTTGAAGACATTTCTAATTATCTAAAATCTAAATATGGCGGAAAAATAGCTTACAGGCAAACACGTGCATTTTTGCAAGGATCAAAAGAATTTGCAGATAAAAAATCCATAATTAATCTTGCCGAAGAATTAAGTTCAAAATATAATGCTCCTATAGAAATAACAATTGAGTTTGAAAAAATAGAAAAAGATAATCTAGAACAATCTATAAAACTACCATTAAACAAATCATTGCCTATTGTAGGGCCTGATTAACAAATCATCTATTATTATTTAAAAAGATACCTATATATTATTTAATTTTGTCCGTTTAAATTACCTTATAACCATGAGTAAAGAAGACAATTATGTTGAAAAAAAATTAAGGGGTTCTGGAGGTTATACTATAGCCAAAATTAATGATCAAGAACAAAAAATGGCAAATTTAGGAGGCCCTGAACTATTCTTAGCCGGAATAGGAAGATTGGAAAATGACAGGTTTATCAAATATTATTGTAATAGATGCGAAAAAGGTTATGAAGGGGCTCCTATAATCCAATATGAAAATCCAAATGAAGATTTAGGCGAGAACATAATACTAATTGAAAAAGGAGAATATAAATGCAAATCTTGTGACTACATTATTGCACAATATAGAAAGTTTAATGAATTAAAGGATACCAATATGCCAAGTCCAGGCAACAACACAGAGTTAAAACAAAAAGAAGATTATGGTAATGAATTAACAAAAAAACCAAATTCAAATATTCAAGAAGTCAGTATGGTATCAAAAGACAATAGACTTGCAACAAATAATGATAAAGAAACAGAGTATAATCCGATTGAAAAAATATTAGGAATGTATACTTATAATAATAATGCTCAATTAATTGGAAAAGTTGATGAAATAGGATTAAAAATTTCAAATGGAAAAGCTCAATTTAGTTTTAAAATAACCAGTACAAAAAAAGAAACTATTGAAATCGTATGGGAAGATATAGATAAAATTGGAGATATAATCATCTTGCGTGAAAAAAGTTTTGATACAAATACACAATCTATTAAAAGTATCAAAAACAATAATAATACAATTGATAAGAATCAGAATTTAAAAATTTGCATAAATTGCAAATTTAAGAATGATATTGAAGCAATTTTCTGCGAAGAATGTGGTAAAAAAATATTAGAATAAAAAATTTAATTAATTATTTTTAATTCCAATTCTTACGTCTACTACTCGCGAACCTTTTCCTTCTTCCAGAACAAGTAGAGGATTTATATCGAATTCTTCTATTTCTGGAAAATCATTAACTAATTGAGACAATCTAAGCAAGCAATCAATTACAGATGCTATATCAGAAGGCTTCTCGCCTCTTGCACCTTTTAACAAACCTATAGTTTTTATAGATTCAACCATATTTCTTGCATCTGATTCAGAAATTGGGGCTAGTCTAAACACTACATCTTTTAAAACCTCTACGTATATTCCACCTAATCCAAACAACAATAACGGTCCAAATAATTTGTCCTGTTTTGCACCAAGAATTATCTCTCTTGAATTAGTTATCATTTCTTGTACAAGAATGCCATTAACATCTGCATTAGGATGTCTTTTTTTTATATTAGATAAAATCAAATTAAAAGCATCTTTTACCTCATTTTCGTTTTTTAATCCAACTTTTACACCGCCAGAATCTGATTTATGAATTACATCTTTAGAAGAAATTTTCATGACCAAAGGATAACCAATATTGTTAGCAGCATTAATCGCATCATTTTCATCATTTACAAGAATACTTTTTGGAACAGGGAAACCATATGCTTTAAGCACCTCATAACCTTCATCTTCCAAAAGATTTGAACGTCCTTGTTTTTTTACATCTGATAAAATATCTTTAACTTTATCTTTATTTACTGAAAATGATTTAATAATTTCATCCTTGACATTTAACCATTTACTAAACCTATACATAGATTCAAGTGCCCTTATAGCAGGTTCTGCATACATAAAATGAGGTATATCACCCTCAGACAATATTTGTTTATTTTCTAATCCCTCTGCCAATCCCATTAAAGCTGCTAGCATAGTCTTCCCAGTATTTTTAGATGTTCTAATTATTGTTTTAGCTAATTCATTATAATCCAAAGTAGCAGAGGGTGTACACATTGTAACTACAGACCCAACATTAGAATTAGAAAGGATTTCTTTAAGGACATTTTCAAATCTATTAAAATCTGCATCACCTACAATATCAACAGGATTTTTTGAGGAGCCATGAGGAGGAATAATTTTAGATATAACATCTTTTGAATTAGAAATATCAGCCATTGGTATCTGGTATTTAGAACATGCATCTGTAGAAATAATTGCAGGTCCACCAGCATTAGAAACAATTGCAACACCCTTATCTTTTTCAGGAATTGGTTGTTTTGAGAAAGCAGTAGCTAATTCAAATAATTCTTGCATAGTATCAACTCTAATTACTCCAGATTGTTTAAAAACAGATTCATAAACTTCATCTGATCCCATCAATGCACCAGTATGAGACATTGCAGCTTTAGCTCCCTCAGGAGTCCTGCCAGCTTTTAATACAACTATAGGTTTTCTTTTTTTTAAAGTAATTCTTTTTGCAACATTCATAAATCTACGTCCATCATGAATGTCTTCTAAATACATTACAATTACTTTTGTATATGGATCATCTTCTAGCAACTCAAGAATATCATTTTCATCCATATCTACTTTATTTCCCATACTAATTACCTTTGAAAAACCTATTCCTTGAGCCATTGCATCCTCCACAGTAGCCGCACAAATAGCACCACTTTGAGAAACTAGTGCAATTTCACCATGTTTAGGAGTAATTTTTAAAAATGTAAGATTAACAAGGTTTTGTTCTGTTAAACTCATAATTCCAAGGCAATTAGGACCTATTATTCTAATTCCGTATTGCCTTCCTATGTCTCCAACTGTTTGCTCTAGTTTAGCACCAGATTCATCTACTTCTTTAAAGCCGGCAGAAACAATTATAGACGCTTTGATTTTTTTCTTACCTATCTCCTCCATAACAGAGGGAACTATTTTGCTAGGAGTTGCTACAACTGCCAAGTCTATTCCTTCTTCTACATCAAGTACACTTTTGTATGCTTTAATTCCAAATACAGAAGAGCTGCTTGGTGTGATAGGAAAAATTTTTCCCTTATAACCATTTATGATATTTGAAAATATGGCTTTTCCTACTCCTGGTTTTTCAGAAGCACCTATTATTGCAATAGATGTAGGGGAAAGAAAAATATTTTTTAAATTTACTACACTCAATGAAAAATTTAATAATAGATGGTAATAAAAATATTAATAAAAAATTTAGTTTTTATATTTATAAATCATTATCAAAATCATTATAATGACTATAAATGAGTTCAATTTAGAAATTGATACTGATAAAATAATAAAAGACCTTCGAAGACTAATTAGAATTCCAAGTGTTTCGGCAAAAAGTCAAAAATTGGAAGAATGTGCAAAAGAGGTTTTAAAAATTATGCAAGAAATTGGGATACAGTCAGAATTAATTTATTTTGATAAAGACAATAATACAAATACTGTTCCACCACTAGTATATGGAGAAATAAAATCTAAATCCAATCCTAATGGAAAAACAATCTTGTTCTATAATCATTATGATGTTCAACCAGAAGAACCTATAGATTTATGGGATCATGATCCATTTGGAGGAATAATTAAAGAAAACAGAATTTTTGGAAGAGGTTCTTCTGATGATAAAGGAGAATTGATAACAAGATTAAATGCAGTAGAATATTTATTAAAACATACTGGCGATATTCCAATTAATGTAAAGTTTTTAGTTGAAGGTCAAGAAGAAATTGGAAGTAACAATATCTCAGAATATATCGATAAATACAAAAGCAAATTCAATACAGATTTAGTTATATGGGAATTTGGATATATAGATCAATGGGATCATCCAATAATAAGTTTGGGTATGAAAGGATTATTATATGTGGAATTGACTGCCATAGGTCCATCTAGAGACGTTCATTCAAGCTTGGCTGTATTGATTGAAAATCCAGCTTGGAAATTAATTCGAGCATTATTTACATTAATTGACAATAGAGGAAAAATATTAGTTGAAGATTGGTATAAAGAAATCAAAAAATTAACTAAAGATGAAATAGTAGTAATAGAAAATGAACCTTTTGATACAGAGAGTTTTAAAAAAGAATATGGAATTGATAAATTTGTCAATAATACTAATGAAAAATACATTAATCATTTACTTGTTAACGAACCAACTTGCAATATTGCAGGGTTAATTTCAGGATATACAGGTGAAGGAGCAAAGACCATAATACCCTCTAGAGCATCTGTTAAAATAGATTTTCGATTGGTTCCTGATATGGACCCTATGATTCAATTTAAAAGATTAAAAAAACATTTAGAAAAAAATGGATTTGGAGACATACAAGTTACTTGTATAAATGGAGTAGCATCTGGCAGAACAGATATAAATAATATGTACATAAAGCCAATCCAAGAATCTGCAAATAGCATTTTTGGAGATTCAATGATTTCTATTTCTTCTGCAGGTACTGGTCCAATGTACGAATTTATAAAATTATTGAAAGCTCCCTGTATATCTATTGGTGGAACATATATATTCGCAAGGATTCATTCTCCTAATGAATATGCCAGAATTGATTTACTTGAAAAAACTACAAAATGCATAATAACAATAATAAACAATATTTCTAAACTTTAGGTTACTCTTTATCACAATTTTTATTTATAAGTATGAAACGAGTTTTCATTTATAGTGGATTTAGGATATCGCGGGAACCATCTTATAAAAGATTGGGAAGATAATGTGACATTAAAATTAAATGAAAAAGAAAATATAAAAGAAATTTCAGAATTTGCTTTACATCTTGCAAGAATTATAAGCTATCCTAGCCTTGATATTGAATATTATTTAAAAAAAATTGAAAAAATGGGTGATGAATTGAAAAAAAAGATAAAAAATCCAAAAGAAATGAGACCTACTCAAATTATTGAAAAATTAAATGAATTTTTTTTTGAGGATAAAAAATATAATCCAAATATTAATGATTATTATAACCCAATCAATAATTACTTAAACATAGTTTTAGAAAAAAAAACAGGAATTCCAATAACTTTATCTATAATATATATACATTTGGCAAGTTTCTTAAGCTTTGAACTGCATCCAATAAACTTTCCTTCTCATTTTTTAGTCAAATATATTCTTGATGAAAATTCAAGCGAATATATAATAATCGATCCATTCAACAAAGGCAGAATTATAGATAATTATACTCTCCAAGATTTACTAAACAAATCAAATCCCAAATTAAAAGTTTCAATATCCAATAGTCTATTAGATAAAACAAGCACATCTCAAATTCTAATTAGATTATTAAATAATCTAAAAAATGGGTATGTAGAAGTAGATGATCTTAAAAAAATTGAAATAATAAATGAAATGATATTATCGTTGGACAGATTTAATCCTGAAGCAATAAGAGATCAAGGCATAATATTTTATAGAAATAGAAATTTTAATGAATCATTAAAAAGCTTATATAGATACATAGAAATTAATCCTGAAGCAGAAGATATCGATAAAATTCTAGAATTAATAAAGCAAATGAGAAAATTAATATAATATAATAATTATGATTATGGATTTATATGTTCAGTTTTATTTTAACATAGCTTTTTACTCTTTATCGATATGTTTTGTAGTTAATAATAAAAAGATAAATGGCATATTACATGAAGTTAATGAAATTGTGTTATATAGTCTCCATAATTTGATTAAAATAAAATAATAACAAAATGGTAAAATAATCAGAATATCAATCAAATCGTATAAATTGCTATTTTTTTGACCTAGGAAATATATGTAATAAATGATTGGTATCTTATCTGCATATATAATTGTAATCAATTTAACACAAAAAAAATAATTGCATATAGAGGTGTTATTATTTAATATGCTCATATAGTAAATTTAGGTAAAAGTATAAATTTTCATTATTTGTTATGTCAATATGTTTTTATCATAGAAAATAATTGTTCTATATTTAAAGAAAAAGAATAGACAAAAATTTATTTTAATAAAGGATTATTTGCAAAATTATATTTTAATTGCAAGATATATAACCAATTTTATAAAATAATTATCACACATATTCAATATCAATTTTGGGTAAATCATATGCATTAATTATAAAACAAATATAATGCTCAAAACTAGATATTTTTATTTATTTTAAGGTATAATTCTTTAGCATTTTTTCTTGCTTCTTCTGTAATCTCTTCGTTAAAAATAGTATTGCTTAGAGAATCCAAAATAATTTGCCATTCTTTTTCACTTAATATGATACTCTTTTTCTCAGAATTAGTCATATTAAATTTTTTTTCTTTTCCTGTAATAAATTCTATTTGCAGTTATATCTATATATACGCTAAACTAACTGGGGAGAACTTATACATATTAAATAACAATTAAAAAAATGGTTTAGAAATTAAAATTATCACTATGTCTTTTTTGAAATAATATAGAAACCATGAGAAGAAATAATTAGTGCTGCTAAAGACATCTTTGTTGCAAATACCAAATTCCATGGAGTAAGAGGGTTTGGATAAGGCATGTACAGGTTATCTAATTTTAACTGACCTTGGATCAGATCTGCAGTAATTAAAGAATTCCATATAATGAAATTATAGAAGAATTCATATATTGAAATTATAAGTATAGCTAGAACAATTAGTTGAAGTAGAGTTCTTATACTTTTAGGAATATTTTTTACCTTATCTCCTCCAAGTTTAGTAACGCAATACCATGCAACAACAGACACAATCATAAGGTAAGTGACTAATTTTGATAAACCTTTGAATGGGAATTCAGTATTTACCAAAACTTCACCAATGATCACCTTTCCATTAATCAAATATTCATTTAAACTTACATAAATAGAATAAAAAGCAATTACAGTCATTATTATTGCACAAATATAGAAAACAGTAAGGTAAAATCGTCTAGAAAGCAATTCATCTCTTTCGACGGTTAAAACCATTATATAATTTCGTTCAATATCACATATATAAAATATATTCTTAAATGTAGGTAATCGTCATTAGGCTCTGTTAACTTAAGGTAATACTTCTCTATTGTATTGATTAATGAATAGATAAAACCACTGCCTTACATGCTTTAACTTACACTTGTTCTTTTTACACAGAAAATAATCATCAAAGCCTTCTCCTGTTCTATCTTTACATATTGTATTGTCCTTTCTATCACGCTTTTCTCCAAAGAGGAATAAATATGGTGATCTACTTTCAAAAACTGACATGCTTGAGGTGGATACCATACTCCACAACGTCGTCTGATGTTGAAACAGATGCTTGCCAAAATTATTTATCAAAGATGCAACAATAAAATGCTCAGATACAATAATCATTGTTATTTCAAAGGACATGTCACCTTGAAGTATTTGCTTATTCATAGGCTCAATTGCAACCCATCATAACCAGACATATTTAGAACCAATCTTAATCAAGGTTTCATCGATGATAAACTCCAATCTTTTTCTCTTGTTTAATACTTTTTGTGGTTTGTATTTCTGCATCCATTTCCAGATGGAAACTGACTTCTATGGATAAATCTATGTAATGCTTTCGCAGTATTTCTGTAAAGGTCTAAAAATTAAAGGTATAAAGAATAGGCGATATCTGTTGGTTTGGTTCTTTGCCATTGAAATTTAAATATATATTATAACGGATTCAGCTAAATCATTTTCTTAAGTTAACAGAGCCCGTCATTGTCAATAAAATGTTTTATATTATGTTTTACATTGTGGTTTCAAAGATTTTTACAATTCTATAAAGATCAACTTCAGTCACTGAGGGATGAACAGGTAAAGATAAAACATGTTGCCAAGCCCACATAGTATTTGGTAAAAGATCGCTAGAGAAAGAATATAAATTATTATAATATGGAGTTTTATGAATTGGAGGATCGTAATATACGGTTGCGCCTATTCCTTCATTAATAAGATGGTTTTTAATTAATTCTCTCTTGTTTTGATCTTTGAATCCAATAGTGAATAAATACCAATTAAATTTTTTATCTTCAATTTCATTTGGCAAATTAATTGATAAATTTATTTGTTCAAATTTTTTTAATCCATCAAATAAAATATTTGCATTATTTCGTCTTATCTTTAGCATTGTATCTAATTTTTTCATTTGAATTTTTCCAATCCCTGCACTCAATTCTGGTAATCTCAGATTAAGTCCAAATGATGTAGTGTCATATCCATGTATCATTCCATGGTTTCTAATCATTTTTAATTTTGAAGCAAAATCATCATTATTAGTAGCAATAGCACCACCTTCTCCGGTAGTAATTACCTTGCTTGCATAAAAACTAAAACACCCTATATCGCTCAGAGTTCCGGTTTGTTTTTGAAAATATGTAGAACCTAAAGATTGGCATGCATCCTCAATTACATATAAAGAATGTTCTTTTGCAATAGAATTAATTTCATTCATATTGGAAGGGTGGCCATAAAGATGAACAGGTATTATAGCTCTAGTATTTTTATTAATCTTATTTTCTAAATCAACAGTATCAATAGTATAGTCTTGTTTATTGATATCAATAAAAATTGGTTTGGCTCCAGCTGCAAGGACAGAATTTGCAGTAGCTACAAAAGTAAAAGAAGGTAAAATAACCTCGTCGCCTTGTTTTATGTCAATAGATAGCAAAGATGCATGAAGAGCGGAAGTCCCAGAATTAATAGCAATAACATGCTTAACATCTAAATGTGATTTCAGACTATTTTCAAATTCTTGTACTCTTTTTCCTCCATCAATAGCAGGAGAAGTTAATACATTTTCTTCAAGTATATTTAATATTTCTTGTTTTTCTTCTTCACCCAGCCAAGGTTTGTTTATAGGGATCATTCCGTAGTTATATGGACAAACATCTATAAATATTAGTAAATAAGAAAAATTGTTTTCATTATACTATGTTCTTAATTTATTCATAAGAAAAATTTTTGTAATCAGTATATTTATTTAGTTATTAAATAATATATTCTTCTATAATAGTATTAATTGATACAGATCAAGTTAGAAAAGTTTAACATAATTATTTCTATCAAAATATTATAGAATAAAAATTTCCGATTTTATTATTATATTTGTTTGAATTTGTATCAAAATATAATAGAGGGATATAATAAGTAATTTTAGTGCAGATGTGGCAGAGTGGTCATCCAAATGTTAAAGCCTTGGACCACAATATTGCGTCGGCCTTGAGTTATCACCGAGGTTGATCAAAGTAAGCCGATTCGCCGTGAGGCGAGCAGGAGTTCAAATCTCCTCATCTGCGCTATAAACTTTTTCTTTAAATTTATTATCTATAGTTTTTGAATGTAATTCTGTAATTTGTCTTTCTAATTTTTCAAGAACTGATTTAAAGGCTATTAACGGATCATAATCTTCAGCATGTGTATTAATAGTCTGATTTTTTGAAATTAATCTGGTCCTAATTGAACAAAGTGTTTTATGTTTTTCAAAATAAATCATAACGGATAAGATATTATCTAATCTACCCTCTATTTTTTTGATAAATTTCTCCATTTGTTGAGTTATTTCATTGCGAATATTCTCATCATCAAAATTGGCAGTATTAATTATAGAATCGGTTTTTTTTAAAAGAGTTATCTCTAATATATCTTTAGGAGTAATAATTCCTACCAGCTTATTATTGGTAGTAATTATTAATTCATCATTATGTTTGAAATTGTCAATGATCGTTTTAATAGTTGAGCCGCTTTCAATACTCAAAGCATTTCTTTTTATATCTTTTACAAGGACAGAACCAGGTTTTGATTTCTGAATTACTCTATTAGAATGAGAATCTTTTTCATTAGGAGTTGCTCTGATTTTTAATATATCGAGTAAAGAAATAATGCCAATAATTATATATTTACTATTTACAACAGGTAATCTAGAAATATTATTTTTTCTCATCAAACTTAATGCATTATCCAAATCTGAATTTTCATCTATAAATATAGGACTTGACATTATATCATTGACTTTTAAATTTCCCACATCAATATTTAACACTAAATCTTTATCCATAACTAGCCCAACAAATTCTCCATTATTTACAACTGGAAGGCCTGTTTTACCAGTATTTATAATGTAATTGATACAAGATTGAATATCATCATTAGGTTTTAGAATATGAGCATCATTAGATATCAAGTGTTTAATTTTTGATGAAGGCTTATAATGTGTATTAATAAGATCCTTATAATAAAGCATTCCATAATATTTATTATTTAAATCAAAAACAGGAACTTGTTTAATGGAATGAATATCCATCAAATTAATAGCCCTAGAAACAGAATCATCTATTGAAAGAGTAGGTATATCTTTTTGTATTAGGTCTGCTGTATTAATCATATAATTAGTATTTTATAATAACTTAAAATCCTTTTGTAATTTATAAGACATTGTGAAAAAATCAACTGCAATAATAATAGGAGTTTTAATAATAATTATAAGTATAATAACAATAAAAAATTCACCATCTGATACTACAATATTATTACCTACCCCATTTATTGAAAAAAAAGAATCACCAATAAAGACAATAACAGATAAACTAGATTTTCCTACGAGTATTGGTATTTTACCTGATGGTAGAATAGTAATAACAGAACAAAAAGGAAATATTACATTTTTCAGTAGCAAAGGAACTATACTAAACAAATACAAATTAAATGATAACTATTTTAATGAAGGGGCTGGTCTTTTAGGTTTAACTATTTCTCCTGAATTTGTTAAAAACAACTATTTCTATGTTTATTATACTTACAAAAATGACGATAAAATTTTTAATAAAATATTAAGGCTAGAAGAGAAGAATAATACAATAATTAATAAAAAAATAATAATGGGTGGTATTCCAGCTTTTCAGTTGCATAACGGTGGAGTTATAAAATTTGGTCCTGATAAAAAATTATTTGTATCAGTTGGAGATAATACTAATTCGAATTCAGCCCAAAATCTTTCAGACTTACGAGGCAAAATTCTCAGAATTAATGATGATGGAACAATTCCTAATGATAATCCATTTAAAAACTCTGCAGTTTATTCCTATGGACATAGAAATGTAGTTGGTTTAGCTTGGGATTTTAATAACAAAACATTATTTGCAAGTGAACCCGGTGCAACAGGAAATGATGAAATCAATTTAATAAAGTCAGGACAGAATTATGGATGGCCTATTGAAGAATGTGGAAATTTAGAAAAAAACCAATTTGTTAAACCAGAATTTTGTTTTACTCCTTCAATTTATCCTGCAGGAATGATTATCAGTAATTCAACTAAATTAGGTTATGACGGTAAACTAATAGTTGCTACATTAAATGGTGAACATTTAAGAGTAATTGATCTCAATTCAAAAGATCAATCAATAATATTGACAGGATATGGTAAACTAAAGGATGTGGTTGAAGATAAAGCTGGATCATTATATATAATTACAGGTAACAAAGATTTTTATCAAAATTATGGATCTGATAAACTTTTAAAAATAATTTGAAATGACCAGTAATAATTATACAGAAAAAAAAATTAGAAATATGAATCAAAAAGAGAGATTAGAATATATAAAAAATAAGACAAGTTTAAGCGAAAAAGAAATAGAGTTATTTAAAGATACCTCAATTCTCAAATTTGATGATATAAATAAAATGATTGAAAATGCAATTGGAATTTTTCAAATACCTTTGGGAATAGCAAATAATTTTGTTATTAATAATAAAGAATATTTGATTCCTATGGCAATTGAAGAGCCTTCTGTTATTGCAGCTTCAAGTAATGCTGCAAAAATAGCAAAGGAAGCAGGAGGATTCAAAGCTCATGCCGACAAGTCAATAATGATAGGTCAGATTCAATTAATTTCTTCTTTTGATATCAACAACAATATCGATATGGATAAAATAATAGAAAAAATCACAGATAACAAATTTGAATTAATAAAATTAGCTAATACTAAAAGCAAATTTGCTAAGTGCATAGATTTACAGATAAGGCAAGTTAATGATGAAAGTATTAACAATCTTGGACCAATGATAATAATAGAAATTTTTGTAGATACAAAAGAAGCCATGGGAGCAAACGTAGTAAATACTATGTGCGAATATATCGCTCCAAAAATAGAGTCATTAACAAATGGTCAAGTAATATTAAAAATATTATCTAATTATGTAACAAAACGTTTAGTTACATGTAAGGGAATTTTTCCAAAAGCATTAATTGGTGGTGAAAAAGTTTTAAAAAGGATTTTGTATGCCTATGCATTTGCTTATTCAGATGTTTACAGGGCAGTAACTCATAATAAAGGAATTATGAATGGGATTGATAGTGTAGCAATAGCTACAGGGCAAGACTTTAGAGCAATTGAATCAGCATGTCATGCATATGCTTGTAGGGATGGCAAGTATAGATCATTATCCAAATGGTATGAAAATTCAGAAGGAGATCTAGTAGGTGAAATAGAAATACCTCTTGCAGTTGGAGTAGTAGGCGGTATTACAAATGTACATCCGCTTGTTAAAGCATGTATAAAAGTACTTGAAATTAAAAACTCACAGGAACTAGCAATGATAATAGCTGCTGTAGGTTTAGCACAAAATTTTTCAGCAATTAGAGCGCTATCTAATGAAGGAATACAGAAAGGACACATGAAACTCCATTCTAAAAATATTGCAAAAATAGCAGGAGCTATAGATGACCATCAAATAGAAGAGATCTCCAAACAAATGATTAAAGATGGAAATATCTCAGTATCAAGGGCTAAGGAAATTATAGGTAATATTAATAAAACAAATAAACAATACAACAATTACAACAATAAATATAGGTAACGTATATGGGTATTGTAAAATTTGTAGTGCCCAAAGGTACTATGGAAGAAGCAACTTTTAAAATAATAGAAGAAGCTTGGCAAGGAAGAGTTAGTGGAAGAGGTAGAATTTATAGAGTTAAAATTTCAGATCCAGAAATAGAAGTCAAAATATTAAGGCCTCAAGAAATTCCTACATATGTCCAAGAAAATTTTTATGACGTTGGAATAACAGGCAAAGATTGGATTAAGGAAACAGATGCAGATATCAAAGTATTACTTGACTTAGAATATGGAAAAGTTAAGCAGGTTATTGCAGTTCCTGAATCTTTTGAATTCAAAAACCTTGACGAAATGATTGCACATTTTGCTGAAAATAACAAATTACTACGATTTTCAACAGAATATCTTAAGTCGGCATCTAAATATATAAAATCAAAGCAAAGCTATATAAAATATTATGGAGATCTAGAACCTACAATTATTACTCCATGGTTTAGATTAGGGAATAATAAAAATGTAGAAATATTTTTATCATTTGGAGCAACAGAAGCTAAACCACCAGAAGATGTAGAGGCAATTTTTGATATTACTGAAACTGGCACTACACTGATCCAAAACAATTTAAAGATCATAGATCAGATAATGGAATCGACTGCGGTACTCATTGCAAACAAAGATTCTTTAAAGGATCCAATAAAAAGGGAGAAAATATCAGATATGATAGTATTATTAAAAGGAGTGGTTGAAGCAAGAAAGAAATTACATATATTTACAAATGTAAATAGAGAAAATTTGAACAAGTTATTGGATATTCTTCCTTCGCTAAAAGGTCCTACTATAAGTAATTTAAGTAAAGAGGGGTGGTATGGTGTCAATACAATAGTAGACAAACAAGAATACATTAGATTAATACCAGAAATTAGAAAGATCGCCCAAGGTTTAGTTGCAGTAGAACCAAGTCAAATTTTATCATTAGAGAATATCATCATAGACGATGATCAAGATAATAAAAATTGATCAATATTATTAATGTTAAAGAACCAATCAATGATGCCAATATATTAAGAGAAAGAGCATGGAATAAAGATATAGAAGATCCTATTAAAAATGTCGTATCAATTATAGAAGAAATTAAAAATGGAGCAGATGTAGATTTATTAAAAAGCATTGAAAAATTTGATAATGTAAAACTGGAATCATTTATTGTTACGAAAGAAGAAATAAAAGAAGCATATGAAAATGTAACCGCTGCTCAAATAGAATCTATAAAATATATGAAAGAGAAACTAGAGAAAACCGAGCAGACCATAATAAACAATCTTGGAAATATTAAAATTGATTCTGATGGTATCAAAATAAATAAAAAAGTAGTACCAATTTCTAGAGTAGGCTGTTATGTTCCAGGTGGAAAAGCTAGATATCCAAGTTCTGTTGTAATGTGTACAATACCAGCAAAAGTAGCAGGAGTTAAACAAATAGTAGCTATATCACCACCTATGAAAAATGGAAAAATTGATCCATTTACTTTAGTTTCAGCAGATATCTGCGGTATTGATGAATTCTATAAGATTGGAGGAGCACATGGAATTGCAGCATTAGCATATGGTACAGAAACCATCAAGAAAGTAGATAAAATAGTTGGGCCTGGAGGATTATATGTTTCAATAGCTAAATCAGTAGTATCAAAAGATGTTGCAATAGATATGATAGCTGGACCAACAGAGTTATTAATTTATGCAAATGAAAAAACTAATCCTCGACATATTGTGTTAGATTTAATATCTCAAGCAGAGCACAGTGAAGATACTATATGCGGAGTAGTAACAAAATCAAATTCAATTGCAGAAAAAATAGTAAAGGAAATAAATAAAGTTATTAGTTTTGACAATATTCCCAGAAAAGAAATAGTGGTAAAAAGTTTGGGTAAAAATGGTTTTATTGCTATATGTGATGATAACAAAAAAGTAATAGAATTTATTAATGAATTTGCTCCAGAACACCTTGAATTACTTGCAAATGACGAATTAGAAATTGTAAAGGAAATAAATAATGCAGGATTAATATTGATAGGAAATAATACACCTTCATCAGTTAGTGATTATTGTTTAGGATCAAATCATGTGCTTCCAACAAATAAATTTGCAAAATCTAGATCGTCATTATCGGTTTTAGATTTTATTAAAATAGTAAACACTGTAGAGACAAATTATCAAACACTCGAACAAATTTCGCCAATTTTAAAAGAAATAACATCAATGGAAGGATTATCTAATCACTATGAAGCAGTTAAAGGAAGAATAGATAATGAGCTGGATAAATAAAGAATTATCACACATAAAATATAACAATCCATATAAAAGACCTCTAAAACAACATGATTACTACAAGTTAGATTCTAATGAAAATATGGTGGTAGAAAAGAAATTCATCAAGGCAATGGCATTAAAATCTATAAATGATAATGATTTTAGAGAATATCCTTTAGAACAGTTTGAGATATTGTATAATAAAATATCAAAATATGTGAATTTAAATACAAAAAATATAGGCATAGGAAGTGGATCAGATCAGATAATGGACCTGCTATTATCAACAATATGTAAAGAAAGAAAGGCCATCACTATTAATCCTACTTTTTCATATTTTATAGACAGGTGTAACATTTATAAAACAATCATTAAACTCATTAACCTATCAACTTTAAATAATTCTCTAAATTTTGAGGCTTTTACTAAAGAAGCAAAAAATGTTGATGTAATATATCTTGCATCCCCGAACAACCCTACAGGAAATCAATTTAAAATCGAAGATGTAACTAATTTAATAGAAATTTCAAAAGACAAATTAATAATTATAGATGAAGCCTATGTTGAATTTTCAGATTATTCGTTATCAAATCTTGTGAATAAATTCAACAACTTAATAGTAATGAGAACTTTTTCAAAAGCATTCGGTTTGGCTGGTGCAAGAATTGGATATATTTTAGCAAATGAAGAAATCATAAATACTTTTAACAAATATATACAACTACCATATCCATTAAGCAGTTTTTCCATGCAATTAGCAATAGAAGCGCTAGAAAATTATAAGATAATTGAAAGAAGTATAGAAACTATAAAACATGAAAGGAATATATTATTTAATAAAATCAATCAAATAAAAGAAATCAAAATATATAATTCTGATGCTAATTTCTTTTTCTTTCAGACATTTGATCATTTTAACAAAATAAAGGAGCAACTATTCAAAGAAAAAATACTAGTCAAAGAATATGGAAATCTGGTAAATTATAAAGGAGCAATGCGTGCAACAATAGGGACCAAAGAGATGAATAGCAAGTTGGTTTCTATATTAGAAAATTTAACCATTCAAAAATAATTAAAACTGTCAATTGTTTTTATAAGTTAAATAACAACGGTATATATTATTTTTAATATATAAAAATATAATTTTACCTATAGATCAGTATCATTATTATCATTTTTTTTGTTATTATTATCTTTATCTGTAGTAGTAGTAGTTTTATCTTTAGTACTAGTATTTACTATTAATGTAGTTTGAGAATCATTTGT
>Ga0157374_10000984_pt1 | contig 24692 bp, 13 predicted proteins | sample M25metaG_FD_115308 | JGI IMG/M metagenome (GOLD analysis project Ga0157374, IMG submission 115308) | Miscanthus rhizosphere microbial communities from Kellogg Biological Station, Michigan, USA - M2-5 metaG | ecosystem: Host-associated > Plants > Roots > Rhizosphere > Soil | place: USA: Michigan... | reverse complement strand
CTGGATTTCATGGCCCTTCTCGAACGAATTCGCGAGGTGTGCCTGGGAGCCTATGGCAACCAGGAAGTGCCCTTCGATGTCATGGTCGAAAATGTACAGGTAGCGCGCTTACCCAACTGCAATCCAATATTCCAGGTCATGTTCGCTTACGATGAACGAACCCTTCATTTAGATCTTGACGGGTGTGTGTGTGCTCCTCAGCCTTTTTTGGTAACTACATCCAAGTTTGACTTAAGCCTAACCGTAAAAAAGGGCGAGGATACGTGGGACTGCGAGATCAATTACAGCGCGGATCTGTTCAATGATTCCACCATCCGAAGGTTTGCCGGGCATTTTGTCACGTTGCTATCGTCCGTGTTAACGTCGCCTGAGGCCGCGATTTCCAACCTTCAGATGCTAACGGACGATGAGCGCCGACTGTTGCTGTTCGAGTTCAACGACACTGTACATGTTTATCCTCAGGAGAAATATATCCACCAGCTTTTCGAGGAGCAATCGGTGCGGACGCCTTGCGCTACAGCGGTGGTGTGTAACGGCGAAATCCTGACCTATGCGGCGCTCAATGCAAGCTCCAATCAGTTGGCGCACTATCTGCGCAGGTTGGGCGTTGGTCCTGGTGTCCTGGTGGGAATATGTGTGGAGCGGTCGTTAGAGATGGTGATTGGGCTGTTCGGAATCCTTAAGGCGGGTGGGGCCTACGTGCCGATCGACTCGGACTATCCCGATGAGAGGATTTCCTTCATTCTTGCCGATGCGCAATTACAAGTTCTCTTAACGCAGAAGCGATTGCTGGATCGCCTTCCAGTCTACAAAGGCAGCACAATCTGTTTTGATACAGACTTGGCCAGGATCGCGAACGAGAGTTCCGATAACCCTCATGTTATTGGAGACCCTTCAGATCTGGCCTACGTTATATATACCTCAGGTTCTACAGGAAATCCCAAGGGAGTGATGATAGAGCATATCAATGCAGTTAACTTGATTCATTGGGCGCTTTGTCAATATGGTGAGCAACAGATTGCAGGAGTACTTGCTGCCACTTCAATAAATTTCGATCTGTCAGTTTTCGAAATATTCGTTCCGCTGTGCGGTGGAGGAGCAATTCTGCTAGTTGACAGTATATTGACGCTACCACAAATTAAGCATCTGGATATGGTGACGCTGATCAATACTGTTCCTTCCGCCATCAAAGAGTTACTTAGGGCGAACGGCATTCCTAAATCTATTGATACAATCAACCTGGCCGGTGAGCAACTAAGCTCCACCCTGGTCGATCAAATATATAGCGAAACGAGTGCGTCTCGCGTATTCGATCTCTATGGACCTTCTGAAACAACAACCTATTCTACTATTGCAGCACGCCTGCCCTCGGGCCGCGCCGCTATAGGCCGTCCTATTGCTAATACGCAGGTCTACGTGCTGGATAAACACATGCAGCCCATGCCGATCGGATTACCTGGCGAGCTATATATTGGCGGCTTGGGAGTTGCGCGGGGTTACTTAAATGGTCCTGAATTGACGGCCCAACGGTTCATTTCCAATCCTTTTAGCGATGTTTCCACATCGAAACTTTATCGTACAGGAGATCTCGTGCGTTGGCTCCCTGATGGGAACCTAGAGTTTATCGGTCGCCGCGATAACCAGGTCAAGATCCGTGGTTTCCGCATAGAATTGGGCGAGGTTGAGACGTGTCTGCTTCAGCACCCGTCTGTACGCGAAGCAGTGGTTTCGGCTCATGAATACGATCAAGGAGATAAGCGTCTCATCGCTTATACTGTGTTAGACAGCGCCCTTTCAGATGCTGCCTCGGATCTTCGCCTCTGGGTGAACGACCGGCTTCCACAGTACATGATTCCATCTGCTTTTGTCTGTCTGGACAGCGTCCCGCTTACTCCTAATGGCAAGGTAGACCGGGGCGCGCTCCCCGCCCCGGGCGGTGCTTGCGTGCCGTCTTCAACATATGTCGCTCCCCAAACGCCGGCAGAGCGGCTACTTTGCGACATTTGGACAGATGTGCTTCGAACGGATCGGGTGGGGGTTAGCGACAACTTTTTCGAACTTGGCGGACATTCGTTACTAGCAATGCATCTGGTCTCACGAGTCCGGAATATTTTTGGCGAAGATATACCTTTGCGTGTAGTCTTTGAACGAGCGACTGTTAGTGGGATGCTTTCAGCAATCAATCAACTTCGTGGGGATGAGCACATAGTTGAAAAAATTGCCCTCATATACGAAGAAGTGAGCTTAAGTTGATGAACGATCCTTGGCGGCCACATTTTATGCCGCTTCTTATGGCATTAATGAACGTTAATATTCAACACTGTAAATGTTAACTCCTGAACAACATAGGCGTTTTCTCCGTCGTTTGAGCGAAGAATCCATTGATCTCAAGCTCGATCGGATACCAAGACGCGCAGATCAGAGATTGCATGCTCCTCTTTCATTTGCGCAACAGCGCATTTGGTTTTTTGATCAGTTAGAGCAAGGCAGTTCTGCTTATATTGTGCCTTTAGTGCTTCGATTGGCTGGCCCTATCAATGTGGAGGCTTTGGAGAGGGCGTTCGAGGAAGTTATTCGTCGACACGATGTGTTGCGAACGCATTTCGATATAGTGAATGGGCAGCCCGTTCAGATAGTGAAGGAGCCTGGCCCATTTCGTCTTTTTACCACCGATCTAATACATCTGACCCATGAGGAACGTGAACAGTTGACTAAGCAGCTATCCCTGGAGGAGCTGTCGAACACGTTCGATCTTTCGCAAGGCCCTTTGTTTAGAGCTCGCCTGCTTCAGCGAGAAGTAAATGATCATCTCCTTCTTATTACGCAGCACCACATTATCACGGATGCATGGTCAAACGATGTGCTCATGCGCGAACTGAGCTCGCTGTATCAAGCGTACTCCACTGGCAAAGTCTTCTCGCTACCCGAATTAGGCATTCAATATGGTGATTACAGCTTATGGCAGCGTGAATGGCTTCAAGGCGATGTATTGGAGCAACAGCTCACTTATTGGAGGGAGCGACTCGCTGATTTATCAGTCCTTGAGCTTCCGACAGACTATCGACGTCCGCCTACCCAGAACTATAATGGCGCCAAAGTGTCTTTGAGATTGTCTGAGCGGTTAACTGCCAGCTTAAAGCGACTAAGCGAAGCAGAAGGTCTCACGCTCTTCATGACACTGCTCGGAGCGTTTACCGTTGTCCTCGGGAAATACACCAGTCAACACGATATTGTTGTGGGAACGCCCGTAGCTAATCGGTCCCAACCTCAGACACAGGATTTGATCGGTTGCTTTCTAAATACTTTGGTTCTTAGAGTAGATACTTCAGGAAATCCGAGCTTTCGAGAACTGTTAGCAAGAGTTAAGGACGTTTGCATTGGAGCCTATTCCCACCAGGATCTTCCGTTCGAGCAGTTGGTACAGGATCTTTGTCCGGTTCGAGAACAAAGTCGTCATCCCTTGTTTCAGGTCATGTTCCAACAAATAAGTGGGGGTATGGGGGCGTTGAACTTTGGGGAATTGTCCGTTCAGCCCATGAGCACACTCTCGACTTTCGCAACTTTCGATTTCTACGTGGGGGTTACCGAGGATAAAAGCGAATTATCCGTCACTTCCATCTACGCAACGTCTCTTTTTTCAGAAGAAACGATATGTCGCCTGTTCGGCCACTGGACGTATCTAATGGAGCAGGCTGTTGCTCATCCGGAAACGCGTCTCAGTGAACTCTCTTTGGTCTCGGATCTGGAAGAACAGCGTCTTTTGGTGGAGTTCAATTCCCCTCAGTCCATGTTTTGTCCGGATAAGTGCATCCATCAACTCTTCGAAGTACGGGCGTCACACATTCCCAATGCAATTGCGTTGGTGTTTGGGAACGAACGAATTAGTTATAGAGAGCTAAATGAGCGCGCAAACCAGCTAGGTCGTTACTTAAAGACTCTGCGCGTGGGTCCAAACGTGCTGGTTGGATTGTTCGTGGAACGCTCGGTGGATACGCTTGTTGGATTGCTTGGCATTCTCAAAGCGGGAGGAGCCTACGTTCCGATTGACTCGGACTGCCCGCGGGAGCGAATTTCTTTTATCCTGGAAGACACACAGGTATCACTGCTTCTAACGCAGGAATTCCTTCTCAATAGAGCTCCGCAGTTTGGGGGGCAAGTGGTATGTTTAGACCGGGACTGGCTGGTTGTCAACTCGCAATCCAAGGGTGACATCGAACCGTCGGCGAGACCTCAGGACATTGCTTATGTGATCTATACCTCGGGATCTACCGGTAAGCCCAAGGGCGTATTGGTAAGCCACTATAATGTGGTTCGCCTGTTTCAAAGTACACAGGGCTGGTTTGGGTTTAACGAATCCGATGTGTGGACGCTATTCCATTCTTACGCATTTGATTTCTCCGTATGGGAGATTTGGGGCGCATTGGCATATGGCGGCAAGCTGGTAGTAGTGCCGCACTTCGTCTCGCGTTCTACCGAAGAATTTTATAAGCTTTTAGTAGATGAAGGGGTAACCGTGCTCAATCAAACCCCGTCAGCATTTACTCAGCTTATCGAGGCCGACTGTTCTCAGTCCATAGCGGAAAAACAGTTGTCGCTTCGTCTGATTATCTTTGGTGGCGAAGCGCTAAACCCTGAAATTTTGCGTCCTTGGTATGCTCGGCACGATGCCCATTCGCCGCAGTTGGTAAACATGTATGGTATTACCGAGACTACGGTCCACGCTACTTTCCATCGAATAAGTCATTCTGATTTGGCCGGGCAAAGTGTGATTGGCGCTCGACTGCCCGACCTCTCCATCTACATACTGGACAGTGACCTGAAGCCGGTTCCGATTGGTGTTCCTGGCGAATTGTATGTCGGCGGCGCAGGCGTCGCTATGGGCTACCTCAATCGTACGGATCTTACCAATGAGAGGTTCGTATCCAATCCGTTTAGGTCTGATCCCGATCCTCGTTTGTATCGAAGTGGGGATAAAGGCCGGTATCTTCCGAACGGGGAGATCGAGTTTCTCGGGCGGTTAGACTATCAAGTAAAAATACGTGGATTTAGAATTGAATTAGCAGAGGTCGAATCTGCGCTGATAACGCATCCCAGTATAAAGTCGGTAGCTGTGGTAGTTCAGGAAGGCACCCCAGCAGATAAGTGCCTTGTAGCGTACTTGGCGGCCCACCACACGATCGCCATAGCGGAGCTGCGGAAACACTTAAAGCAAAGTGTGCCGGAATATATGCTCCCCTCTATGTATATATTCCTGGATGCGTTACCGCTAACTGCCAACGGCAAACTTGATCGAAAGGCGCTGCCGATGCCTGAGAATGTCCGGTCGGAATTCTCCAACAGCTTCACGGCTCCAAGCAGCCCTCTTGAGAAAGAAATTGCCGCTATATGGAGCGCGCTTCTCAAAGTCAAGGATGTAGGCATCCACGATAATTTCTTCGAACTTGGCGGACACTCTCTACTTATGACCCAGCTTGCGGGACGTATCCGCGCCGCTTACCTTGTTGAGATACCGCTACGTTTGTTATTTGATTCACCAACAATCGTGGGGATCGGACGACTAATCGCTGAGAAGCAAATGGAACAAGAGGATCCCCTTGAACTTGCCCGATTACTGGAAGAGATACAAAGCCTTTCGCCTGGGGAAATAGCAAGGCGTATTGCTGAGATAAATGGTTAGTCGTTTCATGAGATTTATCTTAACGATGAATCTACCATACACGCGTGTTCACGGTGGAGCGAACAGGTCTAATCGTGCGCTGTGTGAGGCGTTGTTCCAGTCCGGCCACGAAGTTCATGTTATTGTGCCTGCATTGGCTACTCCAAGCCCCGTTACACGTGAGCAGGTTCTGCGCGAGCTTGATGAGCAAGGTGTCAGCGTTGTCTCTAAGAATGGTGTGGATCTGTTTACAATCGATGGAGTTGAGGTGCACGCGGTTGAGGACCCTTCGAAACTACGGTTGTATATTGCAGAACAGCTACAAGAGATTAAGCCAGACTGGGCTTTCGTATCGTCCGAAGATCCGTCACAAACAATTCTAGCCACTGCTCTCAAGCATTGCCCTGGACGTGTCATCTATTTAGCCCATTCGCCGCCCCTGTTTCCTTTTGGTCCAGCAAGTCTGTACCCAAGCGACAGTCGAACACAATTAGTTCGTCAGGCAGCCGCAGTTGTTCCGATCAGTAAGTGGGCAGCGGAATACATCGAGAGATGGAGTGGCATTAAGGCGACGCCTATCCATTTTCCGCACTATGGTACCGGTCCCTTTCCTTATCTCGGGAAGCTTGAAAATCCGTTTGTTCTTTTTATGAACGCATCGGTTATAAAAGGGCTGCCCATTTTTCTTGAGATAGCTCGAGCGCTTCCCGAGGTCAAATTTGCTGCATTGCCAGGGTACGGCACTACCAGTTCGGATAAGGAAGTCTTAGCTGGCCTGCACAATGTAACGCTTCTGGAAAACCGCCGTAATCTAGACGACATTTTTAAGCTTACGTCCATTGTGTTAATGCCGTCATTATGGCTTGAATCATTTGGAATGGCTGCTGTCGATTCTATGCTCCGTGGCATACCGGTGCTCTCCAGTGATTTTGGCGGACTTCTCGAAGCAAAACTAGGCACAGATTACCTCCTCCCGGTCAATCCCATAGAGCGCTTCGAAGAGCGTCTCGGAGAGAACATGTTGCCGGTACCAATAGTGCCGGCGCAGGATATCGCGCCCTGGATAGATGCATTGCACGGATTGCTATCAGACAATGCCCTTTATGAATGGCAATCAAACGCAGTGCGGGAAGTTGCAACCAGATTCGTGTCTGGCCTTTCTGTTGCACCGCTGGAAGAACTGCTTAACGATTTAATGAGTAAACCTTTAGGTACTGGTGTGACCACCAGCCAAGATACTACTTGGAAATCGACAACGATGTCTGACGGCCTTGAGCACCTCACCCCACAACAACAGGCTCTTCTCGTAGAAGTATTAAAGAAAAAGGCTGCGTCGCGCGCAAACAAGGAAGAAAACGGTCCGCCACCGCTGCTAATTCCCCTATGCTCTCGAGAACGCACGCTGCCTTTGTCCTTTGCCCAGCAGCGCTTGTGGTTTCTGCAAAAGTTGGCGCCGGACGCTTGTACGTACAATATACCAGTTGCCTTTAGAGTGACGGGGGATCTTGACGCCGATGCTTTGGAGCGAAGCCTCCAGTGCATCGTCAATCGGCATGAGATATTACGCACCACTTTCACGATAGACACCGGGGAAGCTCGGCAGTGTATCGGCCCTGAACTACGAGTGGCGATACCGCTGACTGATCTCTCCGCGTTGCCCGAGGAGCTGCGAATAGCTGAATTGCAGCGCTTGTGGGACGCAGAGGCCACGACGCCATTTGATTTGTCGGAAGGGCCAATTGTGAGAGCTTCCTTGCTCCGGCTAGAAAAACGCGACCATGTCTTCATGCTCACGATCCATCATGTGGCAAGTGACGCGTGGTCGATGGGAGTGCTTTTTCGCGAATTGTCTACCCTGTACAAGGCTTTCATTTCGGCACAAGAAGCTTCCCTGCCGCCTCTTCGTATCCAGTACGCGGATTACGCCGTTTGGCAGCGCGAATGGGTGGCCGGGGATATGTTGGAAGAGCAGCTATCGTACTGGAAAGAGCATCTGAAAGGGATACCCGCGCTATCGGAACTGCCAACAGACTACGCGCGTCCCGCCGTACAGTCCTATCGAGGTGCACTCGAGCGGTTTACCCTACCCGAAGATTTGACACCGAGCCTATTAGGATTGGCCAAGAGTTTGAATGTCACTCCATTCATGCTTCTGCTATCATTCTTTGCTATTCTGCTGTCCCGCTGGAGTGGCCAGGATGACGTGGCAATTGGTACACCCTCGGCCGGACGTACGCATTCCGAGACTGATGGCCTGATCGGTTTCTTTGTAAATACATTGGTGCTGCGATGCGACCTTTCCGGCGCTCCAACCTTTGCCGACTTGGCGGGCCGTGTGCGTGAGGTTTGCCTTGGGGCATACAGCCATCAAGATGTGCCGTTCGAGAAGCTTGTTAATGAACTACAAGTCCAACGCACATTGGACCGAAATCCGCTGTTCCAGGTTATGTTCTCTTATGACGAACATTCTGAACCCGAATTATTACTTGGGGACTGCACGGCGAAAGTACAATTGTATCATTCGAATACCTCAAAATTTGACCTGACGCTGGGGATAACTAATATACAGGGACGTTTAGACTGCGTTTTTGAATATAACACAGATATCTTTGAGGCTTCGACTATTCGGCGGTTTTTCGAGAGTTTCCAGACATTGCTGTCCTCTACAATGATGTCGCCGGAAACCCTAATAACTAATCTTGATATCTTGCCCCATGCCGAGCAGTCCCAGGTTTTGTTCGGGTTCAACGATAACGCTGGAACCTATCCGCAGGACACATGCGTCCACTATATTATTGAAGAGCAAGCTGCCCGTACCCCTAATGCAACCGCGGTTGTGTTCAATGGTCGGGAGCTGACTTATGCCGAGTTGAACGCACGGTCCAACCAATTGGCGAGACACCTGCGCGCGATAGGAGTTGGACCTGGAGTTCTCGTGGGGATTTGCGTTGAGCGGTCGTTCGAGATGGTGGTTGGGCTGCTAGGTATTTTAAAGGCTGGAGGCGCCTATGTGCCGGTCGATCCGGCCTATCCGGAAGAGCGGATCGCCTTCATGCTTTCCGATGCATCCGCAGCTGTTCTGCTTGCGCAGGAGAAGTTTCTGGCCAAGCTTGGCCGTCATCATGGGCAAATTATTTGCCTGGACACGCAATGGAGTTTAATCGGGGGCAAGGACAGCGAGAACCTGGGCCAGATAGCCTCAACTGATGACATTGCGTACGTTATTTATACGTCCGGCTCTACCGGTCGACCCAAGGGATCTGGTGTACTCCATCGTGGCCTCACTAATCTGGTGTGCTGGTATGCAACCGAGTTTCAGATAGGCAATTACGATCGGATATTGCTCGTAAGCTCCTTCGGCTTCGACTTAACCCAGAAAAATATCTTGTCGCCCCTAACTACCGGCGCATGTCTGTTCCTCTTCCCGTTCGAGCATTACGATCCGGACCTGATAGCACATGCTATTTCAACACACCAAATCACGCTACTCAACTGTACGCCGAGCGCATTCTATCCGTTGGTTGGTTCTCTCTTTCACAATTCTATCGACTGTCTAAGTTCGATCAGGCTTCTTATTCTAGGCGGAGAAACAATTGACGCAAGCAGGCTATCTTTATGGACCAAGTCCCCAGGGTTTCAAGCAAAGGTTGTCAATACCTATGGACCTACCGAATGTACTGACGTGGTAGCGTTCCATGTCGCAACCGCACAAGAACTTACTGGCGAAAGGCCTATACCATTGGGAAGGCCGATCCCAAACAGTCGACTGTTCGTGTTGGACAAACACCTGCAGCCGACACCAATCGGGGTGCCTGGGGAGTTGTGCATTTCAGGCGATTGTGTCGGAACTGGTTACGTCAATCGGCCTGAGCTGACCCTGGAACGCTTTTTATCAGACCCGTTCAGTAACGATCCGGACTGCCGCTTGTACAAGACAGGGGATCTTGCCCGATGGCGTTCAGATGGCAAATTAGAGTTCTTGGGTCGTCTGGACAACCAGGTGAAGATCCGGGGAGTCCGCATCGAACTGGAAGAGATAGAAAGCTCCCTGCGCAACGTGACAGGCATCTGCGATGCCGTAGCTACCGTTGATGAGGATGCGACGAGAAACAAACTCCTTGTGGCCTACGTTGTCCGTGATTTGGTAGATGAAGATTGGAACGGCGAAGCTCGACGGGCCGATTACTTGCGTGATTATCTGAAGTTCCAGTTGCCTCAGCATATGCTTCCATCGCATATCATCGAAATATCGTCGATACCACTTACACCGAATGGAAAAGTTGACAAAGGCCGGTTGCCCGCTCTCACAGACGTGTCACTCTCCGTTTCGAAGAATCAAAATGCCTATCTCAGTGAGTTCGAGACAGCGCTGACAGAAATTTGCGCTGATTTCCTTAGCATGCCGCGTGTTGGTCTCCAAGACAATTTCTTCTATCTTGGAGGACATTCGTTCCTTGCTACTCGTTTTATTTTCGAAATCCAGAGGCTATTCCCGTGCGACGAACAACTGCTCGCTATGTTCTATCAACGACCTACAGTTCAAATGCTCGCGTCTGCAATCTTGGAAAATGCGGGTGATGTCGATATCGAGGGAATAGCAAAAACGGTGAGACTTGTGCGGTCTCTATCCGACGATGAGGTTGCATCTACGCTCAGTCAATTGTAGACAGCAAAGATCCTCATGCCACTAGTCGGAATCAGGACGGTTCCCGGACCATGAACTGTCTTATTGAATATCTCATGAACCACGTGTTCCAATTTCTGCAATAAGCAGTCCGAATACCTTTTTGTAACACCCCGCGGTTCCCACGGAGTGTTAGTTGCATTACATCTGAGGATAAGATTATGAATAAGCAATTTGGGTTTCTCTTGTACGTTGTTTTGTCCATTGGCCTTATGTTGACAGGCTGTTCCAACAGCACAAATGGCGAAATCTCGGCCGAGCAGATGCCCCAGGGCAACCTGCCGGATTGGACTCCCTCCACCTCTCAGCTTGTAGATTATGCATCCACAGCCAAGGTTTGTGGATCTACCGTCGTAATGCCAAGCGGTTTCAAGTTACATAAGGACCACAACTATCCAGATTTCGGTGTCGATGTGCAGTGGTTCCACAACATTGAACGTGACGATTCCTGGTTTGATGTCGAAGTTGAGCGTGGATACACGACCAATCTTACTGAAGAGCTCGAGGGCGGAGTACGCGGCATGCAAACGCTCGCGTCCGATCAATGGTCTTCGATGCGACCCGAATACGGCATTGTCAACGGACATACGTGTCTGCGGACGTATTGGAAGGGTAGGACAGGCAGCGAGGTTTTTCATGGATTCGAGTATGTTACCGAAGCGGGTAGCGGTGCAAATACTGCGGTAATCAAAATTTATGGCCGTGACTATGAGCCATTTAGTGCTGCCTCTATGCCGAGTATGGACCTTGCCGCTAGGAGAGCTATCGACAAATGGGATCCTACCTTGTAAGAAATAATCCTGTAATTGAATTATAATGTCGTGCTTTTGTTATGCGGAAGGAGATTCTATGCTGCAGTCACGAAATCAAAGGTTTGTCGCTGTTTTTTTTGTCGCCGTTATTATCTTAGTCATTTGTCTAAGATTTTTGTCTTCTGGACCTAAGTATATTAGTAGTAACGGTGAATTTACACTTACGATAACCGGTCAGAATAAGGTCGTCTTGTCTGGAAACGTCCCAGGTGCGGGGATATGTTCGGGGACCGGCACGCTAAATAATGGCGACCACGTGCATGTGGTAATCACAAATACCGCCAGTGGTAAGCCCGTTGAAGTGTTTGGTGTTGTATCAGATTCTGGTTTTAAAGGAATGTATCAAAGCTCAGGCATCATTGAGACGTTTTGACAGTGGCGTCAAGCCGCTGTGGACCTTAATCGCCGGCATTTGTTCCTAACTATGAACGAAACAAGGAATAATTTCCCTATATCTGATATGCGATGCAAACTTATCGAAAGTTTGCTCGAAAAGCAGGGCATACGCTTCGCGCACCGGCGGATTCCACGCCTGCCCAGGTCCAGTGATAATTCCTTTTCGGCGTCTTACGCCCAACAGCGCCTCTGGTTTTTGTATCAGCAGGATCCTCTGAGCACCGCTTACAATATATCGACCGCATTTCGAATTAAGGGATCGGTACATGTCGGCCGTCTAATTCAAAGTCTTTCTATCATTGTGGGACGCCACGAGACACTGCGAACGTCGTTCTGCCACTTGGAAGGTAGGCTGGTGCAGACCATAACGCGCAATCCTGGGCCATTAGATGTAGCGGTGATTCCCTTGCAACCGTGTTCGGAACTGGAAGCGGTAAACGAGATCCGGCGGATAGCATTGCAGGAATCTGAGCATCCGTTTAATCTGAGCCAAGGTCCTTTAATCCGGTTCAATCTGCTCAAACTGAATAACGACGATCATGTTCTATTGTTCAATGTCCATCATATAGTGTTCGACGCAATGTCCGTCGGAGTTCTAACGAACGAATTGCGCGTCATTTATGACGCGTTGAGTATTTCCGCGCCAATACCTTTGCAGCAGCCATGCTTACATTACGGTGATTTCGCACAATGGGAGCAGGGGCAAAACTCTGAGGAAAACGTAAGATATTGGATTGAGAAGCTATCGGGAACCTTACCCGCGATTAAACTTCCCTATGATCGTTCTTGTCCTCTTGTGGCCTGGCGTCAGGCTGGTTATGTCGATATTCAACTTGATGACGATGTTGTTGCAGCCGTTCATGCGGTGAGCAAGTCTGAAGGCACTACCTCATTTATAGTGCTGCTGGCTGCTTTTCACCTCTGGCTGGCCCAGTATACCGATTCCAACGACATCCTTACAGGCACTACGATATCTGGCCGGACTCGCAGTGAAGTTGAAGAGGTCATCGGTGCGTTTGAAAACTTGCTCGTTATTCGCACAAATGTAGATCAAAATCAAACGTTCCGGGAGTACGTCGGACAAGTACATAACGTGGTTGCAGAGGCGTATAGGCATCAGGCAGCGCCGTTAGACCGTATAGTTCGAGACTTGTATCCCGATCGAGATATCGATCGATTCCCTCTTGCGCAGGTTGTCTTTGAGAATAGAAATATTAATGTTCATACTCTGGAACTTAAAGACATTCAAATCCACCAAATCCGACCGGGCGCACAGGCGGCGGCCAGGTTCGAAATGACAGTATCTGTTTTGAATGACGGCGATCATTTTGACATGCTATGTGTCTATGACAAGGATTTATTCGAAGACAGCACTGTTAGACGATTAATGAATGATTTTCAGACTTTGCTCATAGATGCAGTCAATAGGCCGGTTATTGAGGACGACCTCCTGGAATTCTGTGGGCACCTTATACCGCGAGGCAAGGTAGAAGGTGTGATAGCTTGTCATTCAGATATTGAATCGTGTGTGGTTGTAGTGCATCAAGGCAGCGAGCAAACTTGCCTGGTAGCATTTGTGCTCTTAACGGAAGGCTCCAGCATAACGTCAAGCGATCTGCATGTATTTGCTCAACGTCGATTGCCCACATACATGGCGCCCACGAATGTTGAAGTTCTCGAGCGATGGCCTTTGATGCCGGATGGCAAAATCGATAGATATGCTCTTGAGCGCCGTAATATTTGGTCCAAAGAGGACAACAGACTGTTTTCGGCTCCAAGCACACATACGGAGCAGATCCTCTTGAGAATATTTTCAGATGCTCTTCGAATGGAACATGTGGGCATAAATGACAATTTTTTTGAGATCGGTGGAGACTCGCTAATATCTATCTGGATCGCTTCCAAGGCGCGTGAAGCTGGATTGTCAATTTCTCCCAGTCACCTGTTTGCCCATCAAACCGTACGTGCTTTAGCCCAAATAGCTGATTTACATGATGTGCCACCCAGCGTTAACGTATCTTCATTTGGCAGATGCCCGTTGTTGCCTATTCAGTCGTGGACCCTTGAACGTGGGACATTCGACGTTGGCTACTGGAATATGTGCTACCTCTTTGAAATGCAGCAGCCACTTAGGTTTCAACTGCTTATCAAGGCTGTAGATTTGTTGGTAGAGCAACACGAAGCACTCCGGATACGCTTCGATCCGGGCTATGCAGACTTAGCCCCCTGTATCGACCAGTGTTCTGCTGAATCCGTCGTTTCATACTTTTCTTTAGATGGCATGGATGCCGATCAAGTTGAACGAGCTATTGTGGAAGCTGCGAAGGAGATCCAGTCCAATCTCACCCTTTCCCATTTTCCTCGTCTACGATTAGCTGTTTTTGACTGTGGCGAATTACGATGCATGAGATTGTTCATCGCATTTCATCATTTTGTCGTCGATCCCACAAGCGTGCAAATCTTGCTCGACGACTTGTTTGCCACCTATCGACAGCTATCGACGAATTCTGCCATTCGAAGGCCGCCGCCTGCAACATCGCTAAGTAATTGGACAAGCAAATTACTTCAGTACTCAAATAGCGAAGATGGGCTTCAGGAATGTAACTACTGGACAGGGATCAATTGGTCAGAAGTACGCGCACTGCCTACAGATTATAATGGTCATTCGACTAGGCGCAGCCGCTCGTCTATTTCCGGGAAATTGAATCCTCAATTGACGGATTTATTAACGCGTCATTTGCCCAAACAGGGCATATCCATCGACGAGTTATTGTTAACCAGTCTTGCACTAGCGTTAGAGAAGTGGACAGGCAATCCTTCTCATCTTATAGATGTTTACACTCACGGAAGAGAGGGCGCCTTTGACGATGTGAACCTAACCCGAACGGTTGGATGGCTCAACGTCGTTTTTCCTACCGTGTTAACCGTCGAAAAGCGTGGGAATCGCAGGGGTACATTGATTGGAGTTAAGAGTTCGTTGCGTAGTATTCCCAATCACGGTACTACATTTGGAAGCTTGCAGTACATGTCGTCTAATCCTGATGTAATTGATCGCATGCGGGCCTTGCCGCGACCGCAAATTTGGTACCACAACCTGGGACGCATGAGCCGTAATAAGGGCTATTTGTTACCGACGGATTTTAAGCTCCTTAACTTTACCCCTGAATCTCTACGACTCACGGACGACGGTAACATAAAGTCTAACGTTTTACTTGATTGCAACGTAGGCTTCGCAGAGGACGGCGCTTACATAAAATTGACATTTAGTAGAGATGTACATAGTCACCAAACAATAGAAAATCTTCTTCAAATTTTGTTAAGCGAAATAGAGATACTCATCGGAGAACTAGACATTACGCCAAATAGCGTTTGACGCTTTCAGCGCTTTTGAGACTCTATTTCAAGGATGATTGTCTGGGGTGGAGGAACATTGTTATGAGCAATAAACGGCCAAACGTCGTTGCGGTCGCGTTTGAGGGACCTTGCTACGCCGGCAAGTCCACTCTTATTTCTAAGGTAAACGAACAAATACCTAAAACTAAAATAATTTCTGAATACTCAAATTTATGTGTATTGCCTCCATTCCCACCTGCAGACATCACCCAAGCACGTTCTGCGTTGGAGGAATTGTTGATCGTCGAAAAGGGGCGATCTGACGTGTTGTTAGAACAATCGTCCAGCGGAATATATCTGATGGACCGTAGTCCAATTTGCTGCATAGCATTTGAATACGCAAAATCTAAGTTGGGTATTCCGTCTGAATTGTCGCTTTCCGTTCAGCTATTTAGTGAAGCGGCCGAATCCGGTCAGGTCTACGAGCCGGATGGATATGTATACATGGATATCAAACACGAAATAGCACGGCAGCGGGCTTTGGTACGTGGTCCTGTGCTGCCATTTTTAATGGACCCTGTCTCACTCAAGTACTTTGTTGAAATTTACGATTGCTTCTTTATGGAGGTTATGCCGCAGTCTCGTTGTATTCGCCTTGATGGCGGAGAGCTTCTTCAGCATTGTGTAGACGCTACCATAGCTTTTATCGAAGATGTTTGGCAACTTGGACCCGACCAATGCAGTCGTTGGCCAAGCTTGCTTTCGCGAGTATGCGACGCAATCAGCTAGGAGAAATAAACTGGAAATAGCCAAACTGCAAAAGCGATACCATGACTATCAGCACGTTCATACTGTGGAGCCATGGCTGGATGGGTTTGTCCTTATTAAATCCATTGACGATCAGTTGGACGGTGACGCGCTGAAACTTGAACGCGAAGTTCAGCTTTGGCTTGCCGGCACAGGACACGTTCCGCTTGTGTATGATAATGAGATCGCTTTAATACTACCTGGTTACACACCGAGGCCCGGGATCATGATTGAAGAGTATATTCAAGGCGAGGAATTGTACAAAATAAAAGCATCCTGTGAACTCTATTTTACGATAGGCTCGGCTGTTCGTAAATGCCACGATGTGCCAATCTCCAGTATGCCGGAAGCATTGAAGAAACAACTCTCGAACGATTATCTATCCGAAGTAGGAACCTACGACCCAATACCAATTATGAAGTCCTTCTTTGAAGAGGCTATGGATTTAGGTCGAATTGGCTCGTCGCAGCAACAGCGTATTGAAGCGCTTCGAAGTGCTGCGTACATCGAGCTTATGAACGTCCGCCCGCTTTTTCTCGAAAACGCGCTGCCGGTTCTTATTCATGCCGACCTAAGCTTGGCCAACATGCTAGTCGAGCACAAAACTGGAGCTTTGAAAATTATCGATTGGATTGATGCTCGGTTGGATACGCCGTCCTGTGACGTCGCGCAATTCTTATGGCTAAGCAACGCAACTGATGAGCTGAAGGAAGCGTTTCTTCGGGGATATGGGCCAACATGGATCACTCCAAGTGCTCTGCACGCTCATTTTCTATTGATTGTGCTGTATGAAATTGGGCGCTCCGTGGTTTTCCGTGCGGAACTAGGAGAAGTACTTGTCGAAGAGAAATGGCTCTCGCTTGCAGAACAACTTGTGGGCAGTCGCCCGAGGGAATAGTTGCCTCAATGCCTACATTCTTCGATCCATTTCTTCGGTCGTTTGCCGAAACTGACTTAGCGAAGTACCTCGTTCTTGAGGGTGGCTGGGCGATACATAATGTTTGGGGCTGCGGCGCCTGGTCTTCTCCCGACCTCGATTTTACTCTGTTTCCAGAAGTGACGCGTTCTTGGGTAATCAAACGGTTTCAAGAAGTAGTGGATGAATATGGCAGAGAAATGGGCGTGGTGGTAAACTGGCAACTTTCTAATTGGTCCAGTCGAAGCTGTCAAATCCAGATCGAGGGCCCTCGACCATTGACGGTAGACATAACCCGCACAGTCCGCAAGGATGACATTTGTTTGTGGGCTGTAGACGACGCATCTGTTCGGTTTCCCTCTACTATTTTGGTGCATTCGCGGGAAGATCTCGCCGCGGGCAAGGTTGCCTGCATCGCCCGGGCAAACCGCGTTGCCGCAAGAGACTTGTACCACTTGTGGGTGCTGTCCGGTAGCATAACTCCGGTAAAGTTGGAACACATTGAACGCATTGGTAATCGATTGGCAGGTCATAGACTAGGATTTAGCTCAATAACAGCCGGAATAGACGCAAAGCACGAAGTGTATGAAAGCCTCTGGCCGGAGTTTGTTGCTGGACTTCCCGGCCCGGTAGATTTCATTACAGTATTCGAGCAGGTGAGATCACTTCTCACCGACATGGCAGAACGTGCCGCCAACTTATAATCTTGGTTGCGGTTGTTATCATCCTGTAACCAATTATGAGGCGCGCTAATCAATCATTGCGGTCTTTACGAAGGGATATGACATGCATACGAGTGTAGCGCCGTGTATTTTAGTGTTGTCTCCCCACCCAGACGACGAAATTCTTGGATGCGGTGGGAGTATTATCAACCGTATTCGCGAGGGAAATTCGGTGCATATTGCGTACCTCTCCCTTGGAGAGAACGCCAGTCCAAGTATAAAGCCGACGGAATTAGGGACGGTGCGCAAGATGGAAGCAGTTGCCGCCGCGGGGTTGCTCGGAGTAAAAAGTGACCGATTGCACTTCATCAATATTCCTGATGGGAATATCGAGCCGTCCGATCTTGAATCCATGAAGAAAATCATGCGCTTGATCCGCAATCTAAAGCCGACTATTGCTTACCTACCCCATGCAAATGAAAGCTCTTACGACCACAGGCAAGCGCACGATTTGTGTATGAGAGCAATAGCAATGGCCCCAAGTAATAACTATAAAGAGGCGGGAGACGTTCCATGGTGGATTGAGACCGTTCTTGCATACGAGGTCTGGACACCGATACAGAACTTTCAGTATACAGAGGACATAACTTCTGTTATTGATGAGAAGATAGCGGCACTGAAATGCTATGGATCCCAAAATGCAAACAACAAAGGGCCATCAACTTATATTGGTGAGGCTGCAAGGTCGCTGCCCGCTTATCGTGGTGCAATGAGCATAGGGGGATATAGGGAAGCATTTCAGATCCTACGACTGTCGCGCTTACCTACAGGTGAAACCAACTGACTTTTTTTGTTCTCACGAGTGGGATCTGTACTATCACCTGGCGGCTGTCAATAAGCCCAAGTTTGGTATTACTGTTACTACCGTTCTCAATAGCCTGACTATTAAGGCAAAAGTAGAGCCAAGGAGTTCATGTTCAGCTAATTATGCAACTAATGCCTTTAGACTTATTGTATATTGGACCCATCTCATTACTATTACGGGGAATGTCAGGTCTGGTGGGCCTGTTCCAATCGTTTAAATTGATAGCGCAGGCGAATGTTGATACTAATGAGCCGGGAGGCGTTCAACCGCGATTTCTAATAGTTCTGCCAGTGCTACGCGAGCAAGTGGTATTCGGACGGATGATTGAGCATTTCCTTAGATTCGTTACCAACTCGAATTATGTACAGATCATAATCGTAACCGCGGCAATAGAATCGATCGGGAGGCAGAATTCATTGCTGCGCGCTGACGATCTTGTCGAGAGCCTTAGTAAGGGCATGTCGAAGGAACGCTTATGTCTAAAATTCCGAGGTGTATTACCCCGCCCCGCACTACTTTCCCTTTATGATTCTACTGCAGCCCTACCACGCGAGGCAATAGGGGATCTTGTCGCCGAAGCATTTACGCAATGGCCAGAGACACAGGATCTCGTCAATCAATTCATTGATGCACACAGTGAAGAGGTGGCGAATGTAATAAGTCATTATACTTATCCTGAATCGGATGCAACGATGGCCCGGCAAATTAACTATGCAGTACAGCAAGAATTGCAGTATCGCAGTCGGTCCGATCTAGAGAAGAGGCTCACATACGTAACAATCTACAATGCCGATTCCCAGCCGTCACTACATACTCTGAAATCCGTCATTGGACTTATTAAAAGTCATTCAACTGATGTTGACTGCTGGCCGCAAGTCATCCAGCAGTCAGCATTATTTGCAGGGAACATCGCCGGCTTTGCCAAAAGTCCCCAAGGGTATGTGCTGAGAGGACTATCGCTGCTCCAGACCCGCTGGACACTGACTCGCGAAATACCGCGTCTCATACGGCAATCAAGGATCTATTCTTTCTCCATGCGCCATTCCCCTTTGTGGTACAGACAATTGTTTTTATCGCCATTGGGACACTGTGTCGGCCATGGTTTATTTATTAGATTGGATCTATTTGAAGGTATGGGGGGGGTGCCCACTTCGACGGTAAATGAAGACCTCCCACTCGGATACTGCTTCTCAGCAAGGCGCATACCCATTTATCCACTTCCGTGTCTGGAGATCGCTGACAGTCCCGACAGCATAATCGAAACGATCCTTCAGAAGAAACGGTGGTTCTGGAGTTATCTACAATATCCCATGTGCCGTGACCTGGCCGAATATTTGGATCTAGGTGATGCTAATAGTAGGCTATCTCTCTTGCTGCAAGGACTATTTCAGGGGCTAGCATGGTTGATGACTTCTCCGTGTATCCTCGCTACGCTGCTTCTGGTATTTATACGACCCGATGTATTGACGATACTCCTTGTGGTGACCGCTATTTCACTTTACTATATATTGCCGTTTTGGCTAATTCTGACTTCTCGCTTGCTACCATTACGGGGCACAGTGGTGGAATCGGCATGCTGTATCTTGGGCGGCATAATCGCCTATTTGACGGACAGCATAGGGCCTTGGCTATGTTGCTTCGAAGGTCTAATCGCTAAGATTACACGTACAATGCCAATCTCCGGAAAGACAGAGCGATGATATCAGCATCTCCAATCGGATCAGCAAGGTCCGAACAGTTGTCGTGCGCGCTCACGCCACTCGATATTACAAACTATAGCGCGAACCTAATGGGTTGCACAATGGTATTGCCTACTTTCAACAGGTGTCCCTGTGATATTTACGGAGCCGACAGGTTAAAAAATCCGCTAGTTTGGGCGTTGGAAACGCTGCTTGCGCAAAACGGAAGAGTACTGCGAGAAATTATTGTAATCGATGACGGATCAGTAGATTTTACGCATCAAATAGCTGAGGCGTACTTACCGCTGGCCTCTGTCCGGAACGTTAAATTCAAGTATGTCAGGCAGTCCACCAATCTAGGGTTGGTTCAAGCGCGAAATACGGGGATCGCCCATGCTACTGAACCCGTTGTTGTGTTTGGTGACGACGATTGTATTTACCCTAAGGAATACATATGGGGAGCCTTATATTGTTTAGAGGCTCTCAAAAAGGTTACAGAAAACTGCTTCGTCATAACACTTCCGTTTTATTATCGAAGTACTTGGCCCAAGCACATCTGTCCAACGGAAATGATTGGCCGAATTGATTTTGAAAATGGTGACTTCCATACAAATTTTCATTGCGTGCCTGTGGAGTATTTCGACGGGACGCAAGCATTGCCTGCAGACACAGACATTATGATGCCGTTTCCCACGCAACTCATTAACGGAACTTGTGCTGCCTACACAGGCCGGCTTAAGGCGCTGGGAGGATTTCCCGACGTTTCGAGGTGGCCCAACGCATACTCAGAGCATCTGGCTCTGTCTGCTTTGATTATTCGTGCTGGAGGGCAAATGTTTCATTGCCCAGACCCACGCTTAGGAGCATGTCACCTTAAGTATGGAACTGTCGGTCGTTACGACTCTGATCCCGAATCAAGTAAAGGTATCGTGGAAGGATTGGGTTTGACTCTAGCTGACCTGATTTCGGTTTCGATGCACGAGCGGACCCAATCGGGCTGCCGGATCGAACATAGCGACTTCTACTTCTCTATGATCGGAAGTTTATTTGCATTTTTTTTAGAACATAACCTCGGCGGAGCCCATAAGTACGCGGTTCGACTGTATAACGATTTTGTTGTCAAGGGGATTGGATATTCTTTGGCAATTAGCACGATGCCAACTCATAAAACACGGAGAGAGATATGGAGAAATGCTCTTCAGGCAGGCGCCATAGCGACTCACGAAGCGTCCTCTGATCAGCCAGCGGATGCAATAATCCAGACAATCCAGGACGTTGCCAGGTTGCTCGACGAGGAGCCGTTCGATCTAACAAGTCTCACTGCTGAATAGGCAGGGAACGGCTGTCTTAGCGCAGTAGGGGCTCATTTTAGAAGAGCTTTCAAGCTGTGTCGGTTGTGCTGCATCCAATCAAAAAGGCGTGCGTTAGCAACGGCAATATGGTCGGTGCGCGCATCTCCCTTGAGATAATGTGCTTCGAACGCCCAGAGGTCGTGAAGCTTAGTCCACCAGAACCTATCTATCATTCGCGCAATCTCGTCTGTGTCCATTTTGTTTACAGCAAGATATCCGCCCAGAAAGCTCTTTGCTCGCTCTGTATCGATCTCGCCCGAATGCGGTCGTACAAACCAAAGGGCGATACTTCTAACAACCTCCAATGCTACAGGCTGAATGGACAGTCGCTCCCAGTCCAAAACAGCAACAGGGCGCTCATCACGAAACAATACGTTATAAGGTTGGAAATCGCCATGTACATATTGCCTTGTAAATATGTCTACCTCGTTTGGAGCCGCATCTGACAGCTTTGCGAGTCGATTTACGAGATCCTGCAAATAATCCAAGCTGAATTGGTCAAACTGGCTGGGTTTGGTTTGCCTTCGAATACAACTTCGCAGTCTGTCGCATTGATCCATCAACTTATTTGTACTGATTGTCGCGTTAAAAAACGACTGTTGAACTGGCGGGCAGACATGCCTGAGACTCACATGAATTGTAGCCAGCATATGCCCCAGCATTGCACAGCCAGATAGAGAGAGTTCAATGCCAGAGCAGTGAGTTCCGACAACAAACGGGAACACGACTGTAGGCTGCCTGGCGCTGGTCACAATCGTACTCCCGCTCACCGATTTCATAGGCTGGACGACAGGAATATCTAATTCTGATAGTTGATTGACAATCTTCTGTTCTGCGATGACGTCAGACCGTGGCCTCTGGTAAATTTTGACGACATACAATCCAAGAGACGTCTTTACTAAATAGTTTTCGTTCAGGAGCCCATGACTCAAAGGCGACGTACTTACGTGGCTGCCAAGGTTGTAGCTAGCCAAAACTCGATTTATAGTCTTCTTGTCGGCTTCGTTGGATCGTAGCTGTAGAAGTGGAAGCTGTAAGGAAATTGACTGCTTTAAATCCACGTTAATATCCTAATCCGTTGCCTCAGAATCTATATGCAATCGCCGATTGTGTGGCCACCGCGACCGATGCTCAAACAAACTCTTATTAACAATGGCGAGAATTGACCAGCACCGCTGCCCGACTTAAAGCTGAGAACAGTCGTCGTTATACCCGCTAGTTATAATTTTGGATAGACGTAGATTCGGCTTGTATGTGTGAATATTTATGATTACTGTTATGTGCCTAGTAATTTAATGTTCGTTGCTCCGAGCTCGCACCGAGATATAGCCCAACCCAAACCTTCACGAGGAAATGACCTTGGATGACATTTGTTCTCAGATCCGCTTGCCCGTTTCTGGATCGGTTCTGTTAAATGGCAATACGCGAGACATAGTAGATTCGAGGCCGTTCCAGCGTTTGCGAGGGATTAAGCAATTAGGCCCTGCCGCATTCGTTTATCCTGGAGCAAATCATACACGGTTTGAGCATTCACTTGGAACCTTTCATTTTTCAACTCAATATTTGAACACGCTGCTGTCTCAGGATGACTTTATTAGTCGATGCCCACCCGTAGACGAGACCGTAAAACTAACTACCCTAGCTGCGCTGCTTCACGATATTGGACATTACCCATTTTCGCACTGGGTAGAAGAAATAGGCATTCTCCCCAACGGTATTAATTGCCAGCGGCATGAAGAACGAGCAGGGACAATAATACAGTCGACCGAGCTCAAGCGGATCGTTGAAGATGAGTGGGAGGTCAATTCGGAGACGCTCTGCGAATTGATTGCTGGAGTGGGCTTGACACCAGAATTGGGGTTAATCCACTCAATTATTGACTCGCATATTGATGCGGATAAGCTCGATTATCTAATCAGAGATAGCGTTCATTGCGGGGTGGGCTACGGTCACGGAATTGACCCATTGAGACTCATTTCTTCGCTGTGCGTTGACACAACCCAAAATCGTATTACGATTAACGATAAAGGGCATAGTTCGCTCTTTTCTCTTCTTACATGCCGAAATATTATGTATGAGTGCGTTTATTGGCATAAAACAGTTCGAGCATGTGATGCGATGTTCAAGCGGTTCTGGTACGATTTTGCAAGTAATTACGTTGATACCGCTGAAGAATTAGACGGCTACATTGCTTGCTGCGACGATAGGTTTATATATCAGTTGTTGCAGCGTACGCAAGACGATACAGAACTAAGCAGCTTAATTTTGCCGTTTGCCCTCGAAGGGCGCAAGCTGTATAAGCCCGCACACATTCTGGCTCAAAATGACCACTCTTCAGGCGGCATCATCAGTGAGTTCTTTCATAAGGTTATTTGTTCGGATTATGCCGATTTGTTAGCCATAAATGACTCTTTGTTCCAGAATTTGAAACATATCTTACCAGGACTGGGACGCCTTGACTTTATTGTTGAAAAAACGCCCATTAAGAAGTCGGGAGATGTGTTTAATATTTCTGACTCCATGGTTTGGCACCTGCGAAAACGTAGTTGGGAGCCATGTTCTTCGGAGCTTGCCATGTTAGATACGTATCTGACTAAATGCCAAAAAGTGTTTATATTTTGTAATCCGGATCACTACGACGACATTAAATCGTGGTCTGAAACCGAGTGGAGATCCATTATAAAAGACTTGCTCTAAATCCCTAGAGATGGAACCCTACGCTTGCAAGGATCTTAAGAAGTGTGGTGTGATCAATCATTCGATAACATAAGGAGGAATAGTCTTTGAGTATCGTAGTCGTAACTGGAGGCGCCGGATTTATAGGTTCGCACTTAACGGCTTGTTTGGCGCAATCAGGACATGAGCTGCGGCTTTTGGACAACATGGCTGGACAAGGTGCTCAGCGACGCGAAGAGGAACTCTGCAAGCTCAAAAACGTATGCATCACACATGGGGACATTAGGGACGCAGACATCTGCCATACCGTCTGTAAGGGTGCTGAATACGTTTTTCATCTCGCTGCGGAGGCTTCCACGACTAAATCTATTGCTGACCCAGCAACAAACGCTGCAGTTAATGTTGGGGGGACACTCAATATCTTGACCGCTGCAAAAGAGGCCGGCACAGTCAAGCGCTTTATCTTTGCTTCCTCATGCGCAGTTTATGGAGACAAAAGCCACAGCGCATCTTTAGAATCATCTGCGGTTGATCCTATGACACCATACGCTACTAGCAAGGTGGCGGGCGAGCATTATTGCCGCAATTTCTTCCGCCTGTACGGCCTCAGCACACTTAGCCTTCGTTATTTCAATGTATATGGCTCAGGACAAGATCCTACGGGCTCTTACGCTGCAGTGATTCCTAAATTTGTCGCTGCAATCGCAACAGGAGATACCCTCACCATTTATGGTGACGGCGAGCAATCGCGTGACTTTATCCACGTTGACGATGTCATAACGGCAAATTTGCTTGCGATGAATGCTCCCGATGAAGCGATTGGGCGCGAATACAACGTGGGGAGCGGATTCTCT
>Ga0157374_10000983_pt1 | contig 24718 bp, 22 predicted proteins | sample M25metaG_FD_115308 | JGI IMG/M metagenome (GOLD analysis project Ga0157374, IMG submission 115308) | Miscanthus rhizosphere microbial communities from Kellogg Biological Station, Michigan, USA - M2-5 metaG | ecosystem: Host-associated > Plants > Roots > Rhizosphere > Soil | place: USA: Michigan... | reverse complement strand
TCGCCGAAAAGATGAATGCCGCTTCGGCGGAAGCGCCTCCGGAAATCGACGAGTTCGTCTTGACGGGGCTTACACCACTCTCCAGCGAACTGGTGAAACCGCCACGAGTGGCGGAAAGCCGTATTCACTTGGAATGCCGTTTGCGCCAAGTGGTGCGTGTTAGCGATAGGCCCGGCGGAGGCAGCCTGATTTGGGGAGACGTGTTGAGTTTTCCCAGTGGGGACGATCTACGGAACGGCTAGAAGATTGGTTCCCAGGATCTGCTGAACGGCCATAAGATTGATCCCGATAAGCTGATGGCCATCGGGCGAATGGGCGGGCTGGCCTATTGTCGAACGCGTGAGCGCTTCAACATGCCGCGTCCTCAATGGGATGGCGGACCTTAGTGAAACCGCCTTCCCAAGCGCTTCCCAGCAGCAACCGGGCGGATTTTGTTGGGCCGTACTCGTCCTCCGCCCTGGACATGCGGAGATAGGTGGTAAAGCCGATTGGGAGCGGTCAACCCCCGGCGGTTATGTGGGGTTCAAATCCCACTTGGATGAAGCCCGGTGTTCCGCTTAATGTCCTGGTGGCCGACCGTTCGGACACAAGATTTGAACGCTTACGGGGTTGGGGAGGACTTGCCCGTTCAGGTAGTTCACACGATGGCAACATATGAACTCACCGAACAGGTTCGAACGGAGATGTATGCCGGTCCGGCACAGGGTCAGCCGTGGAGTTTTACTCCTGGAGTCCGTCCCATGACCAGTGTGGGATATTGAGTCCGCTAGGCACATCATCAGCGGAGTGGTGGTAGCGGGACATCGTTGTCGTGGTCGCCCGAGCGAAGTAGTCGTGCAGCACTTGTCGGAGCGCACTGTCGTCGGCTAATCCGACATCAACCAGAGCCTGGTCGAAGCAAGTGATCGCGCGGCAATCCATTTCGTCGTGCCCCCCGTTTCCGCTGTGCATCCTAACGACGCTGGTCTCGTCACCATAGGAGTCGGAATACGTGCTCGGTCCGCCGAGGGCCTCGGCCCAATAAGCGGCTAATCGCTCGACATGCTGGGGATGGATGCCGTGGCTGAACGCATGGCTGACTACCTCGTCGGCCATCACCCGACGATGCCAGGCTTCGGCAAGACGCTGCAGGCCCTCGTTGCCACCCGCCGCCTCGAAGACAGTACGCATGCCTTTCATAATGATAATGTCCGGGCCCTGGCAGGGGGTTGCCGCGTGCGAGTTCGGCCCGGGTAACGCAATCCGGGTCAGTGGATTGCCTTTTTGACTATCAACCAGCAAGTTGCCTGACTTCCGATACAGTGATGTGCCAATGTACGGTTTGCTGGCGACACTGGAACAATCCGGAAACAATAGTGGCGGGCTCAGTTTCCGACAAACCACTTCAGAAGCACTGGGGACCGGTTTTCACAATGTCAACCGCGCAGCCCTGCAAATTTTTGGGGTGTAGTCCGCAAAGAGCGGAACACGTTGGCAAGCGTTTCGAGGATACCCCGCCCAGCGCGAAACGGACTTCAAATTGTCAACTCCGGTTGAAAATTCCCCAAAGTTCCGGTCGAAAAACCCCAGCCCTGGTCGGGTGGTGGTTTACAGTTTCAACTAGTGGGTTCAAGATAGAAGCCAGCCGGTAAAGCGGAGGCGGGCAATGCAGGAGTGCAGCCCGCCAAGGAATAGCTGGCGCAAACTCATCAGGGACGATAGACTCGGGGCGGAGCCGGAAGCGGCCTTGCCCTAGCCCTGGAACGAATACATCGGATTGATAGATTTGCCCATGCCTCAAAAACTCATGACGAATGGTTCCTTTTGCCGCGGCTGTTCGGGGGGGCGGCAGAAGCAGACTCATTCTGCTGCGGTTCTGGCGACGGAAGTAGACCGGCTTTGCGGCGTTCTTTCAGTCGATAACTTTCGCCCCGAATGTTCAACAGTGGTTGAATGATGAAGCAGTCGATCCCAGAATCGCGGTTGCGATGATTGCATCGCCGAAGATCGAACCCCACTCGTCATAGCTCTTGTTGGAAGTAAGTATGATGCTGCCTCTTTCGTAGCGGGCGCTGACGAGTTGAAAGAAAATCGTCGCGCCCAGCTCATCCAACGGCAGATAGCCCATCTCATCAATGATCAGCACCTTCGGAGCAAGATAAAATTCGTACTCGTCGGTCGAGCCGGCCTTCGCGATAGGCGCGCCCAAGATTGGTGACCAGATCGTGCGCCGTCATGAAGTACGCAGCCTGACCGGACTGGATCGCTGTGTTTCGGGCAGCGATACTGCCAGATGAGTCTTCCCCGCCGGGCGGTCCCAGCAGAATCACATTGGATGCTTCATGCACGAATCGTAAAGTGCGCAGTTCGCGAATCTGCCGTTCGTCAATCGAGGGCTGAAAGGCGAAGTCAAACTGATCGAACGTCTTCACATACGGCAGATGGGCCAGTTGTAAGCGGGTCTTGAGATAGCGCTGCCGGCGCGCATCCGCTTCGGCGATCATCACCTCAAGCAGAAAGTCGGCATAGGCCGGCTCCTTTTTCGAAGCGCTTTCCAGAAGAGCGTCTAATCGCGTATCGATGGCAGTCAGGCTGAGTGCCGCCAGAGTGGTTCGCAGACTAGTGTCATCGCGCGCCTCCCATGGCCAGGCCCTCGTAGGCATCCAGTGGTCGGCACTCCACTATCGGCGCACTCTGTTGGATGTGAATGAGCGTTTTGGCCGGTTGCTTGTTGCCAAGCGGAATGCTTTCGTGATGCTCACCTCGGGTGACGACCTGGTGGCCGATGCATGTCTGGCAATGAGCTCGGCGCCGCAGCGCACCTCCACATCACGGCCTTGCTCGCGTACCCAAACCTCTCGGCCCGCATAGCGCCACGGCACCGAGTAACGGCTGCCGTGCCAGGAGACATATGCATCCCGCGCTACCTTGCGCTGCTCGTCATCGGCATACGGATCGGGAAGGTGACCCTTAACAGGCGGCAGGTTGAACTGGTCTTCATCCCAGCGGATTAGTACCTGTTCCCGCGTCGTGCTGTGTACGCGCCGATTCGCTACTTCCGCCACCCAACGCCGCAACTCGGAGTTGAGATCGGCGAGATTAGCTGGTTCGCGGCCCAGCAGCCCGCATAGGAAGTTTCGCCGCACGTACTTCAAGCCGAATTCCACTTTGCCTTCGTCTGAGCCCGAAAGGGCGGCAAAGCCGCGGCGTGAAGCCCCAGTAACGGGCAAAGTCGAGAAACAACGCGTTCCAAAGAATCTTGCCGCGTTCATCCGTGCCAGTCCAGACCGTCTTCATCCGGTTGTAGAGAATCTCTTCCGGAACCCCGCCCCATTCTTGAAACGCCGCTTCGTGCATGCGCAACAGCGTCCCGAGCCTTGGGTCCGTCGCCGCCGCGGCCATCATCATTCCGCTGTAACCCAGCGTCATCGTGAAGCCCCACAGCAGGTGTTCTTCACCCTCATCGGCGAGCCATCCAATGATGTCCCCAGTCCACTTGCGCCTGTTTGCCGGGCGACGTCTCGGACCGCCGCGCGGCGACCATTCGCGCCGATTCGCGCTGTGGCCGCAGCCAGTCCGTCAGTATCGTGTAGCCGCCAGAGTAACGGCGTTCGCGCAGTTCGCGTAGCAGTACGCGTGCGTTCCACACGCCCGCTTGCAGGCGCTCTTGCAGATACGGCTTGAACGATTCCAGCTTGCTTACCACTGCTGGTCTACTTCTGTACAACGGTCTGCTCGTCGGCTTCAGCAAGTACTTCCGGATCGTCTTTCGATCAAACCAGTCGGTTCGCTGATGGCCTGAATGCTCAGTCCTTCTCGTTTCAGTCCTTGGATCTCTTCCACATCTTTCCCCCTGAACAGGTCGCGGCCCTCCTCTGCTTCCCAGAGTTCGGGTTACACCACCCGCCGAGGGGCTGGGGAATTTTTCAATCGGCACTACGGGGATTTTTGCACCGGCGCTGACAAACCGGTCGGGCGTCCACCGGTATCGGCAGAGGTGAGGCGCTTAATTCGTCAAATGGCAGCGCGAAAATCTAACCTGGGGCGAAGAGCGAATTACAGATCTGCGGCAGCTGCGGGAAGCCCGCCCGGGCGATCAGGATCACAGCTTTCTGCTCATCACCGGCATAAGACGTTCTCGGTCACTTTGAATGAAACGGTCGAGAGTTGAGGCATCTACGTATTGCGATCACCGGGTTCGCGCCCGCTGCCGAGGCTCATTGCGAGCGACTGACTGGCCGCATCGCTCTTTCGGACCAGGCATTCCTGATCGAGTCCAACAGACTCCACCTGTTTCCAAACAAGATACTCAACCATCCTCAGTTTCACACGTGACCCGCCAAACCAATCCTCGGCGGCTTGCATCACGAGTATGCATGGGCAGAGGCAGCCTGAGCTCTCGACGAAATATTGCGGAGGACAGCGGCTGCTCTTGCGAGGGGGTTGTTCTCGACTAGCGAGATCGCCGGGCCGAATAAAGCTGCGTATTCCGAAACTTCACTAACGCCCGAATCCAGGTGAGCGGGTCGCGGAAAACCGTCACCTTCTTGCCCTCACTCAGGGATCTGGACCTATAGTTCACCGGAAGCTCCGTGGGCTTGTAGCCTTTTCTTAATAGTTTGATCACGATCTCATAATCAAAGTCAAAGCGATTGCACTCAAAATCGAGCCCGTATAAACACTCACGCCGAAAGACCTTGAACATGGTGAAGGGATCTGTCAGGTGCTGTGAATACAGCACATTGAAAAGCGTCAGGAACAGAAGATGGCCTAAATTAAAGAATGCTGCTAAACCGGGCGAATCGGAAAATTGGCGGATCTTCCATCTGTTTTTCCCCACACTGTGGCGAGATCCGAGCACAAAATTGCTCTGAAAACGTAGCAGCGGAGCTATTAGAGCGTCATAGTCATCAATATCGTATTCGAGATCCGCATCTTGAAATAGCACTATATCGCCAGTGGCCGCTTTAAGGCCTCTCCTGACTGCGTGACCTTTGCCCTTTGGCTCTTCCTCCAAAATGAGTCGAACGCGCGGATGGCTCTGATATTGCAGAACGAGATCTCTGCTCCCATCAGTTGAGTTGCTTTCAACAATAATCACCTCCATATCCAGGCCCTCAATTGACTTGGCGAGGAGTTGATCCATAAGCTCCACTAAGGTGGCAGCCTCGTTGTAAACGGGAACGATAACAGACAAGCTCGGCCGGAGAGATGATGATTTGGACCGGACCAGCAACCTCGTTTTGCCGTAAGAGAACCTGAAAGTCCGGTTGCGAAGCACAGGACTTAGAGAAATGATCCGGCGTAGCCACCGAAGGCGCTTAAAGGCATGTGGGTTCGCAACGAGTCTCTCATGGAGGTAATTTACAGATGCCAAGCCGCGGTCGGGGACTACAATAGGATCTCCAAAGCCTGCTCGAAGTAACAGATTTTGGAGTGTGTCGACCGAAAAATAAAACAGATTCGTTCGATTGAATTCCCACCAGGAAGTGCCTAGCAATCGCGCAGTCCTGCTGTCGGTGGTCGGCGAAATTACCATCAAGCAGCCGTCAGGGGTAAGGATGTCATGAAGGCGTTGAAGAGCCCGGAAGGGATCTCTCATCTTTTCTAGCGCGGAAACAAGAATGCATGCCTGAACTCTTGTGGGCAGCTCCAATTTGGAGGCGGATTCAAATTGTCGTGGGGAAAAGGCCTGGATCTGGAAGCCGGCCTTGCTAGCCTCGTTACAGAGATGAGGAGTCGCTCCTACCAAGAGGAGCCTGCTGCCAGCGAGCCCGGGATAGGAAATCAGCTCACGGATTCTTTCGGCAGCATTCGCTTCGTAGACTTCCGCCGATGTTCCGGGCTGTGAGGCGGATACGTTCTCTGAGCCGGCATCGATCGGAGGCTGAGGATTAAGGAAAAGAAGTCCACAGTCTTGGCATCCGCAAATCGGCGACTTATCCACGACGAATTCATATTCTAAATATGTGGAATCGCAGATGGGACATCGGCTAAACGCCGCGCCCATCGGCTCCCGCTGAGACCGGACCGCGCTTCTCAATGTCCCAGGCTCTCGGATGTTGCGGGCCACATTCTACAATGTGAACTGTTAATATCATCCGCGTTGCTGGAGTAGCAAGCGGGGTTTAGAGCAATGCAAAATAACATTCGGGAACCTCATTGTCCACTCTGCGGCCAAAGCGATCAGGTTTCATTTGCCTTTCAACGAGGCGGAAATTCGATTCACTCCTGCAAGCGATGTGACCTGGAGTTTCTATTTCCGCAACCGGCCGACGACACTTTGTCTTCCATATATTCTAGCTCCTACTTTCTCGGATCGAAAGATGCGGACTCCGTACAGCGGCAGCAAGCACTAAAGCGGGCGACCGCAAAGTTATATATGGACACGATTGCGCCGTTCGTTCGAGCTGACAAACCTCGACTTCTCGAAATCGGGTGCGGCTCAGGGGATTTTTTGATTGAGGCTCAATCCCGCGGGTTCAAAGTGGAAGGTCTGGAGTATTCCGAGCATGCGGCTAGTGGCGCCAACACGCGGTTGGGTTATCGAGTCGTCCGTGTTGGTTCGCTCGAAAAAGAGTGCCTGCCTGCAAGCGAATATGACGTTATAGGCGCGTTTGACGTGATTGAGCATCTGCGCAACCCGGCGGAGTCTCTCAGTTATTTATCGGCTGCGCTGAAACCCAGTGGGTTGCTGGTTATCGTTACGCCTTCGCTTAATAGTTGGTCTCGCCGATTGCTTGGCAGGCACTGGATGGAATATAAAACGGAGCACCTTACCTACTTCAGTCAAAAGTCTCTCACGCGCCTGTTTCGGGCGACTGGATTTGACACTATCGAATTTTATCCTAATTATAAGATACTCAGCCTCGACTATGTGTCCTCCCACTTCGAACGATTTCCCGTTCCTGTCATCAGTCCGATGGTTCAGCTTTTCAGAGCGATTCTGCCAAAGAAGCTAGTTCATCGACCGACGAAAATAGTCGCGAGCGGTATAATTGCCATTGCCAGAAGAGCGGCTAAGTAAAAGCTCGTCGCTGCGTCGAAGTGCTCTGGAATCTTTTCTGCGATGCGCCATGCCGATCTCGGCCGCCTACGATGCCGCGGGAACTCAATCTTGAGATAAGAGCGGCTCGCCAGTCGACTTCGGGTTTTCCGGACCATAGTACAATCGTTTAGATTTTTATCGGCGTGTCATGTGACAGATCGTCATTTGATCCTGGGCGGTGGTGGCTTTATCGGTCGCCATGTCGCACTCCGGCTCGCGCGTGCTGGACATCAAGTCTTATTGGCTGACCGGATTCGTCCCACATACACCTTTCCAGCGGACGCGGCTCCTCGTATTTCCTGGCAGCCTCTGGAGATGGCGTCTGCCGACTGGGACACGCTGGTTGCAAATGTTGCTGTGGTTCATCACTATGCCTGGACCTCTATTCCCGCTAGTGCAAATGCGAATCCGGGTGGAGATCTGACTTCCAATGTAACTGCCACATTGGCGATTCTGGAGGCGCTAAAGCGCCACGGCGGCGGTCGTATAGTGTTCCCTTCATCCGGCGGCACTATCTACGGCAGATTGCAACGAGTGCCTGCACCGGAGGATCATCCGCTCGTGCCAATTACGGCTTATGGGGCGGGCAAGGCCACAGTCGAAATTTATCTGGGCCTTTATCATGCATTACACGGCATCGATTGCCGAGTGGCCCGCATCGCCAACCCCTACGGTGTCGGTCAGGACCTAGGTCGAGGTCAGGGCGCGGTGACGACCTTTTTATATCGCGCCTTAACCAATCAGCCGATTGTCATTTGGGGTGACGGGGAGGTCGTTCGCGATTATATCCATGTAACAGACGTCGCCGCTGCGTTGGTTGCACTGGCGCTTGCTCCGCGACTGGACCGGATCCAGACTTTTAATGTCGGCAGCGGAATCGGTGTCAGCCTGAACGCCATCGTTGCTGAATTGGAAAATCGCTTGAATCGCCGGCTCAACGTTAGGCGAGAGCATTCGCGCCCATTCGATGTGCCTATCAGCGTGCTCGATATCTCACGCGCGCGTGAGGTTCTGGGCTGGCAGCCACGTCTCTCTTTCGCAGACGGAATAGAACGCACGATGGCTGATCTAAAAGAGAATGCCGCTTTATCCATACTGGACTGAGTGCGTTATCCAGTCAGGATCGTTATGTGCGGCTCACCGGGAAACCCCAAAAACATGGGTCACTGCGGACGTGAAGCCGGCTAGCTCACACACCCTGGGCATCAGGCGCTCGATGGCATGGAGTATGGTGCCGTCGTAAGGCACCGGCTCCCCAGGATAGTCACTCCACTCTAAACGGAGATCCAGCAGGGGCTGCAGCGCGTTCGGGCGCATCCAGAACATGGTACCCACCGGAAAATCGAAGGAGTCCGGCAGCGCGCCTTTCCAGCCCATACGGGCGGCGAGCTCACTTGCAATGATGAGGTTCTCATCCCAGCTCATCAGATGCGGGTTGCTCGGAAATACCAAACCAAGTCGCTCCTGGCGCTCGAATGCGGCAACAATTCGGTCCATCATAGCGTGTTGGCCACCAAGTAAATTTTCCCAGAGGAATTGACGCCAGTTGTCACCGATAGCCGGATCGCCGACTATCAGACTTCGTTTGGCGTGAACATGACCGATGAGATCGTACTTTCCAAGCTCACCTGAAAACTCGGTCAGCAGTGGCCCCATGTCACGGCCTCGATTGGGTACAATGCGAATCTCAACTTTGCCATACGCGTATTTGGCAAATGTGCGTTCAAGGTGTGCAGCTTTGTTTGCATTATCCGTGCTAACCAGAAGGTCGCAGCGAGTCTGATTTTTCGCAAGGTGTACCAGAAATTCAATGGCCAGCTCCGGGTAGTAAAAGTGTGCGTGCAGCGCCACGCGCAAATGGCCTGACGGATGGATTTCGTCTTCCGGATCTTCCGGCCGCAACACCGGCATTAACCATCTACCTTGTGGTCTACCTTCTCTCACAAAATCAGCCAACGGGTCAGCCCCGCCGGCTAAATTTGCTGCGTGTTCCTGCGCATAAATTTCTCGATGGAAGCCTGGAGTTGGACGTCGTATTTCCTTAAAAAAGGAGCCACGTGCAGATGCCAGCGTGAGATAACGAGCAATCGTCTCCGCTCGCGTTTCGATAATAGGCTGCAGACCCAAAAACATGTTCTGATCGAATGTTGGATCATTAAGTAGGGTTTCAGCGTCGGAGGATCGTTGGACCATCCGCTTCGCAGCCGCCGCGCCTATGGCATCTAACTTTGAAACGTAAGTTCCCATGTCCAGCAATCGGGTATCGGCCAAACGTCGTGTTGCCTCTCCCATTCGTCCACGCAGAGTATCATCCTCAGCGAGTTTGAGTATGATTCGTCCGGCCGCTTCGGCGTCCAGATGATCCACTACTCCTATAGCCGTCTCAGAATCCGTTAGCAGCAGCTCAGCTGTGCCGCTTGCCTCCTTAAAGCAGACTATAGGAACGCCGAACGCAATTGCATCCATTGCGATATTCGGGAAAGGATCCAGACGTGATGGCAGCAGAAACACATCGGCGAGCCGATAAATAGGAGAGAGGTCTGGCACGGCGTCCAGGAACGTGACATGATCCGCCAGACCGGAACGCGTCAGCTGTTCGTGCAGAAAAGTCGAGTAACCGCGATCCTCGTCCGGACGGTAGCCGTGCCCGACCCAAAGAAAATGAAAATCTTGCAATGGTTGGCTACGCACAATGGTTGCAGCTGCGGTAAGGAACAGGTCGACGCCTTTTCTAAACTGCACACCGCCTGCACCCAGGACAATGAACGTTCCTTCTGTTTCCCGCTGGCGCCTGAGCTTTTCAATAGCGGGATTGGGGGTATCGCCGTCTGAGCGCTTTTGACCTGGCAAAAAGGAGCGGCCCTGCGGAAGGATGTGAGTCGAGCGTCTGTTCAAAGCCGGATATTTATCTTCAGACCATTGTGCGACTATCCGGGCGGGAAAAATGATCTCCGTAGACCAATCGATAGCCCAAAATAGCGAATCAAGGGGAGCGACAAAAGATGCAAACTCATGAATCAATAGCAGCGTCGGAATGAATTTGCGCGAACAGCATTCGAGAATTTCGCGCGATTCAATGCTGTTGACGATTGCATAGCGATATTTGCGAGTATCTAGCAAAACCTTTAGTGAATGGCCTACATAAGTAGGATTTCGACGATTCGCCCCAAGAATAGGGCCATGCACTTCGACGCTGATTGCCTCAAAGTCCGCTGTAAGTTCGCCATCGCCCATGCGAACGGTGTAGACGTTATATTGCCGCGCTAAATGGCCGGCGATGTTCCATCCCAGAACCGGAGCGCCAGAGCGCGATGTTTCATGGACGACTAGGAGGATATTGTCTTTGCTGGGATCGCTGGTAATCCGGCCGTTCCGAAAGACCGACGCGGCAACTCCAACCCGGCGTTCTTCGCGTCCACGTTCAAAATAGTGTAGTAAGCAATTCACCCCTGCACGCGCAACATCGGGGTAGCACTCCATATAAAAAGCCGGATCGAAGTCTAACGAGGGAGCGATTCCCATTCGTTCACCGACGGTACTATAGTGGATCGCCAGATCGAGTCCGCTTGCGGCCTTGCCCAACTGCGCTTTATAAAATGCTTCATCGAACAATCCTGTAGCGCGGACTCGCATCGCTTGCCGCTGGATATCATTCCAGTTTGTTGGTATGTCCCACCCGGCGGCGCGCTGCATGAGCCAGGTGATTGCAGGCGGTCCATCGAAGCCGGCCGTTATAAAGTAGGGTTGCAGTAGCGCGCCCGGGAACGATGGATTTGGTTCGAGCCCCATTTGCCAACCCTTCAAAAGATAATGTCCAATCGCATCTTGCATCGCTTCAAGTCCAGCTTGGTGGGCATAGGTCTTTTCGTCGAACAGCCCGCTTTCAGCAATTAATCGGCGATCCAGCTCAAAATCGGTTTGAAGGGGCCATCCCAGCGGAGCGACGATCGATGTGTCAGCCATGGCGTAGGGCGCGCTTGGCAGCAGCTAGTCGACTCTTCAGACCGGCCGGCAGCATCTTTCGCATCCAGACGGGGATGATCAGATGAGAAATTTGATCGTAGGCTTCTCTGAGTTTGGCAAGCTCTTGCCTGGCTGCCTCAAGCTCCAACACGAGTATTTGATTTTGTTTTTCGCACTGCCCGGCCTTCTGGGCGCGCCAACTGAGATCTTGCATCAGCCGTCGAACTACTAGCTGCTGTTGCTGCTCCAAAATCGCGGAGGCTCTAGCTTGCTGCCGGATCGCTTCAGTCTCCTCTTGCGCGTCATTCAATGCTTTCGTCAGGCGCACGGACTCCTCCCCTGCTGCTTTCGCCTGTTCGCGAGCAGCCTCGGCGTCCGCTGCCGCCTGCGCAATCACAGGCTGCAGTTCCGCCCTTATATTCTGTGCGGCTATAGGCAATTTATCCGTTTGTATATAAATCGATGTGCCGATTGGCGGGTTTTCCCCGTTTGACGCCACCGCAAGCAGGTATGGTGCGCGTTGAAGCTGCTTGGCGGCTTCGAATGTATTTGCGTCTCTCCGCTCAAAGCACCAGCTCTCGCTCGGTAGCGATGTGGGCGTTTCCGGTAGAATCGCAGATCCAACGATAACTCGCTGCCGCAATAGCGACACGTTTCGAAATTCCGCCCGTAATTGCGCCAAGAACTCTGATTTTGTCAATTCCCGCATCTGGGCCGGATTCGGCGCAATACTGGCGCCCGAATATATACTCGCGTCCGGCGTGCTAATGAGCAGGAACCCACCGGGCCTAAGAACACGTTTCACTTCCTTCAGAAATCGTCCCTGGTTAAAGAAGTGCTTGAGCGTCTCAAACGAGACGACAACGTCCACAGATTCATTGTCGAGTGGTAAACAAACCGCATCGGCTTGGAAATACCGCAAGTTCGAGCGCTGATAAGTGTTCGAGGCATGCTCAACACTTGCTTGGTCTACTTCGACGCCGATCACCTGCTCGGCCGTCTGCGCGAGTAACGCGCTACCATAGCCCTCGCCAGACGCGACGTCAAGCACATGCTTTGCGCGGCAAAATTCACGGGCTACGAAGTACCTATGTAGATGCTCGATTTCAATTCTGCCATCGCCGCCTATGTCCGTGACGAAGCGTTCACCTGTCCAAGCCAACGCAACGTCGGGCCGCTCGCGCCGGAATAATTCTCCCAATTTATGTACCTGACCTGCTTTGTTGTTAGAAGGTATTGTAATCGGCTGCCCGGCTCATGCAGAGATGCATTTCCGGATGGACGCACGGCGCCTCATCAGCCGTTTGCGCAAATTCGCGGCCATTTTGAAAGAATAGTACCATAGCGCAACATCTTTCGCGCGCACAGGTCCAAAGCTGCCATAGGCTCGACCGTGCTGATGCTGATGCCACGATCTCGATTCCAAAATGCACCCATATGTTCCGCCAGTCATTCGCCCGCTGATTGCAGCATTTAATTGTGCCTGCCGGCGCTCCGCGGCAGCTCTCAGGCTCCGAGTGCCGCTCAGAACCCCACGTTTAGCGTACCGAGTCGCCCGCTCTGAAGTTGCCCACGCGCGTTGCGAAAGCCAGCATGTCAAGATCAATGAGGATTGCCAGAAGAATAGTCGCGTGTATTTTTGACTCGCGAATACATGAATCGAGAGGGCATCCGGGCGCCTTAATTCTCTTCATATTTCTAGTTCTTTGATTTCTACCATTCGTTTTTGGTAATAAAACACTGCTAGCAAGCGCCCGGGAAGCGCCAAGCATTATGCCTCATGGGCGTGGAGCGGCAGAACCGCTCCTAACCACGTTCGCGAGAACAAAAGATGCGGGGGCGGCGTGGGTAGCCGAGCCTCTAATTGAGCTAACAAGAAAAGAATATATCGAAGACAGGGTACCTCCCTTCCGGAACCCCTATCAAGCTTATGGAACGCCCCTTGCTGTAAATATGCAATCGCAGATCTTTTATTCCCCCGACGGTTGCACTCTCGATGTCGCACACGCCGCGAATCCATAATTGGTATTTTCTGTCCCGGCTCTTCGTGGCCGGTATCGGCGCATATTTTTATATGCGACTAGTTGCCGACTGTGGCATGGCGCTATGTCTGCTTGTAGCTCGATACCTGCTTTCCGCTGACATACCAGAGTTGTTGATCCCGGTAACGGCATTCATTTCATTGGCCGCGGCTGTGGGCGTAGTTGGTGCGCGATGGCAAGATGGGCTCCGTTAAGGTGACAATGGCAAAAATCGTCAGGGCTCGAGTGAATAACCTTGTAAGTTGCGCGCCGCGGTGGTTGCGCGGTGACGGACAACTAGATGGCATGGTAGAAGTACGGCACAGGCTGGCGCAATCGCCCGCGACATTGTTTCATCTTTACTGTGGTCATCGTCCATATATTCGTCTTGAGCGCCAGCATCCTATTGGTGTATACGAGACGGGATCCGCTGTTTCGTACTTGGGATTTCTAGGAGCTTGCATAGACATCTCATCATTCAGCCTAACGGAAGTCTTAGCAGTGACGTCGGGCGCAACGAGCAACATCTATTTGGTCATTTTTGTAGAGATGCACATGATACTCCGGAGTCACTCTACGATATGAGTATCAATGGTGGTTTAGATTTCGATTACCCAACCGTCGCCGTGAATAGCGCTAAAACCACGGAAAATCGGTGCGCAAAGGGTATGCCTACCATCTGAATACCGGGGCCGTTTCGGTTTTGAGCTGAATGTGAACCATAATAGGAGAATGCTGGAGTTTCGAGGCTGATGTTATCTGCCGCCGATTTAAAAATTAAACTGTTCGCCGATGGGGCCGACAAGGCGACCATGCTCGAAATGTACCGGAATCCCTTAATCCAGGGGTTTACTACTAATCCCACGCTGATGCGGAAGGCCGGTATTTGTGATTATGCGTCGTTTGCTCGCGATGTCATCGAGTCCATCCCCGACCGGCCAATCTCGTTTGAGGTCTTTGCCGACGACTTTGGTGAAATGGAGCGGCAGGCGCGAATCATTGCCGGGTGGGGGCCAAACGTCAATGCCAAAATTCCCATCACCAACACCAAAGGTGAGCCGTGCTTCGACTTGGTGCGGAAATTGACCCGCGAGGGCATTCAGCTAAATATCACCGCATTGCTCACGCTGGATCAGGTGCGTTGCGTGGCGGCTGCGTTGCGCGGCGGGGCGCCGGCCTTCGTTTCGGTCTTCGCGGGTCGCATCGCCGATACCGGACTCGACCCCATTCCCATCATGTCGACCTCTCTTGAAGAAATTGCGGACTTGCCGGGCGTGGAACTCATCTGGGCCAGTCCGCGTGAGCTGCTAAACGTCGTTCAGGCGGACGCTATTGGCTGCCACGTCATTACCGCTACCAGCGACATCCTGAAAAAACTATCGACGCTAGGCAAAGACCTCACCCAGTTCTCGCTCGAAACGGTCCAAATGTTTCATGAGGACGCGCGCAGCTCCGGTTTTATGCTGTAGCGCAAACCCACTCGCACGCTTCGGCAAGGGATTCCACGACGCAGTCCGGCTTTGCCGCCGATTTGCGCTCGTTGTAATGGCGGTCGATTAGCACGGTTCGACACCCGGCCGCGGAACCCGCATCGATATCGCGCCAGCGATCCCCAACCATGTAGCTCGTTGCTAAATCGATGCCGTGTCGCGCCGCGGCCTTCACGAGCAGTCCTGGCAGTGGCTTGCGGCAGTCACAACGGTCGGAGTCGTCGTGATAGCAGGTGAAGAAATCGTCCAAGGGTAAGTGGCCGGCCAAATGCGTGTGGATGCGCTCCACATCCGCCTGAGTAGACATCCCGCGGGCCACATCTGGCTGATTCGTGACGACCACTAGCAAAAAGCCACACTGCTTCAAGCGCGCGAGGGCTGTTTCCGCATCGGGAACAATGGTCAGCTCGTGCAGACCGGAAGGAGGATACGGCTGGCCATCGCACAGGATGGGCTCGTTCAATACGCCATCCCTGTCGAGAAACACCGCCCTTCGAACGTTCATCGGCTGGGAACGGATTCCCACTTTGTCTGATGAGCTTTCAATGTGGGGTGGGAAACGAGCAAATGCCAGATCACTGCCTGAAAGGCTTCCGAATGCGGTGTCACATGCACGGCGTTGACGGTAGGAATAATCACGCATGCGTCCGCGACTTTCGCGGTATAGCCGCCGTCTCTGCCAACAATGCCTATGATCTTCGATCCAACCGACTTGGCATATTGGAGCGCATTGACGAGATTTGGGCTGACCTGTTCCTCAAGGTTTCCGCCTCCCACCGATAAAATCAGAATTCCATCACGCGGGTTGAGCCGGCTTACGCGCAGCCAGCTTTCGAACACCGTCGCCCAGCCTTCATCGTTCGTGCGCGCCGTTAATTCCGAGACGTTGTCCGTGGGTGCATAGGTCTCCATCCCAGTAATCTTTCGGAAATCATTCACCGCATGAGAAGCATTCCCGGCGCTCCCGCCTACACCGAGTATGAACAAACGGCCTTGCTGGCTTCTAATGCCGCCCAGGATCCGTGCCATCTGCTCGGTCGCGTCGGTATCCAAGGCGCCGGCTATTTTTTGTATTTCCGCTAAGAAGTCTTGTGAGAAGCTCATGATGCTTTTCCCGAATTGGAAAGATGTTGTTCGAGATCGCGTATCCCCTCGAGCGATCCGATCTCGTAAAATCGCTCGTGGATCTCGCTCGCGGCCAAATCGCTCCGCTCGAGCAACCGTCGATAGACGCTCGCCAGATCGGACGGTTGATCGGCAGGTAGATCCGCGAAGGCCGATTTATTGAATACGCCGAGCCCGTAATCTATATATCGCATCTGCGGGGTCTTATTTTTCTTGTCATACCGCAGAATTCTGCCATTTTCGAACTCTAGATTGCTCGTATCGTACTTTCCTTCGTTTCGATAAACCGTCATCAAACCGTTCTTACCAGACTGCTCGAAATCAGCCGCTATTTCCCGATAGTCGCAGGGCAAATACGAATCGCCGTACAAGACAAAGAACGACGGTTCAAGGTTCGGAAACGCTCCAACGATGGCCCCGGCCGTACCTAACAATTTCGGACCATCGAAAGAATAAGAAATTTCGATTCGCCCGAAACGGTCGCCGGCGAAATCACGGATCTTCTCGCCCAAAAATCCAACGCACAATACGACTTTCTCTATCCCGGCGGCGTCGAGCAGCCGAAGCTGGTGCGCCAGAAAGGGCTCACCGTTTACCAGTATCAAGGACTTTGGAATCGAAGCGGTAATCGGCCGAAGCCGCGTTGCAAGACCGCCGCAAAGAATCGCAACTGACAGCATGAGGTTAGGACCGCGCCACCAGCGAAGTGCCTTCAAAGTCGAATTTGATGCGCACCTCGCGCAGGCCGACCTGGCGCATTGCGTGCCGCAGCTTGGTTTTCTCTTCCGCGTAAAACATCAGAAATCCGCCGCCACCCGCTCCGATAAGCTTTCCGCCGATGGCGCCATTTTTCCTGCCATGCTCGTACCACTCGTCGATCGCGCCATTCGACATGCCGCCTGAGCGCCGTTTCTTGTTCTCCCAATGCACGTGCATGAGCTCGGCGAACTTGAGCGGGTCGCCTGCTTCGAGCGCCGACTTGCTCTCGATACCGAGCTGCTTGACGAAATGCAGATTGTCGATCATTTGTGGATCGCGCTCCTTGCTTCGAGAATCCTGATCGCGCAGAATCTGCGACGCCGAACGTGAGTATCCGGTATAGAACAGCGCCAGGTTGTCTTCGATGTTCGCTAGTGTTTCGCCGCTGATCCGGAGCGGCTGTACAGATACGGTTCCGTCTTGCGCGATCTCGAAGCAAGTGAGTCCGCCGAAGGCCGCTATGTATTGATCCTGTTTGCCAACAGGCTCCCCTAGCTTTTCGATTTCGATGCAACAAGCCTGCTCGGCGAGCGCTTGTTTCGGCACGATCGATTTGCGGTGGATATGCAGCGCTTGCAGCAGAGCGGTGACAAAGCTCCCGCTCGACCCCAGGCCTGTACCTGCCGGTATGTCCGACATGCTAGTGATTTCCAGCGCCCGCGGCTCCTGCTCCACCATGCGCAGTGCTTCACGAATCAGCGGGTGCTGTATTTCTTCCAGCGTATTCACACGCTCCATGTGCGAATACTTGATAATCAAACTCTCTTCAAACGTGTCGTGAAGAGTAATGTAAACATATTTGTCGATCGCCGCCGACAAAACGAATCCGCCGTAGTTGCGATAGTAGGACGGGAGATCGGTGCCTCCACCACCAAGAGAAATGCGCAATGGACTTCTGGTAATGATCACAAGCGTGCCGTGGAATAAAGCTGCTCAATAGTCGTCAGGGCGGCGCGCGCATCGGCTATGCCCGGCTGAGGCGCGCGGCTAAGGCGGATGTCTTCAATGAATTCGGTGATCTCGATTTCCCAGGAATTATCGGGCATTGGATACTCATAGATTGTAGTTGGGGGCGGCCCCATTTCCGGCTGCATTTGATAGTGAATGAGCTTTTCCGTGCCGTAGCTGCCGCCGAGTCCGGAAATCTCCAATTTGCCCATACGGCCGCATATTTCGAAAGAAAACAAGTTTTTCCACTCGGTCCAACTCGCGTGAAGAAACGCCGTCTGGCGCTTCTCCGTCTCGAGCAGAAAGAACGCGTTGTCCTCCACGGGCATTTTCCAAAAGTAAGTAGGCGCCCGGCCCGCGACGAAGTTCAAATCGCCTAAGAACCAGCGTGCAAGGTCGATCAGATGCACGCCCTGGTCAACCGCTTCGCCTCCGCCCGAAATTTCGGGAACGGCGCGCCATTCCCGGTCATAACCAATGCGGCCCCCATGTCCATAGCGCGCGCGAATAAACATCAGGTCGGAGAGCACGCCGGACTCGAATATCTCTCGTGCTTTCTGAAAGGCGCGATGATACCTGTGATTGAAGCCCACGCGGACAAGGGCGCCGGTTTTCTTGGCCGCTTGCTCCACAGCAATCAATTCCGCCGCCCGCCGGGCGCCAGGCTTCTCGATAAGAACGTGTTTCCCCGCGAGCGCTGCCGCTTCCGCAATGGGCGCGAGCTGGTCGTGCGTAGCGCAGACAAGAACGGCGTCTACATCCTCATGTCTCAGGACAGACTTCCAATCCGTGCTGATTGCTGCACTGGGGTAGCTTTTTGCAAGGGCCTCGGCACGGCCCGCCTGCACATCGCAGCAGACGCTCAGAGAAGCACGGCCCGCCAAAGTTCTTGCCCGCTTTTGCCCGATCAGGCCGCAGCCAATAATCCCCACGCGCAAGCCGCGAGCTACTCCCAATTCAGCCCCCGGTCCGCGGGAACAATCCGGCGAAGCGTGTAGATGTCGCTTTGCGCCAGTTCTTCTTTGTGGGCGGGCAGCGATGCCCATGGGTCCCAGAGCGCGCTGATCAAGCGTCCGCTCACTCCGTCACTTTGGCCCGCTAGAAGCATGACACAAAGCGCCGCGGCTTTGTCCGCCGGCGTCCCACCGGACGTCTTCTGCTTCAAAGCGTCCTGGTAGGCGCTCTCGCCCACCTTTGCCGGTCCGGCCTCCAACACTTCCTGCAGCATGCGAGTGTTCACCGCGCCCGGCGCAATCGCATTCACAAAAATGCCGGTTCCCGCCAGCTCGCGCGCCAGGTTTTCGGTGAAGCGCACGACAGCCGCTTTGGAAGCCGCGTAGGCACCGAAGCGCGGCCGCGGCGACGTGGCGCCCCCACCAGAAAAGTTGATGATTTGGCCATGCCCGAGAGCGCGAAAATGTGGCAGAACGGCGCGGCACGCGAGCATGGTGCCGATCAGGTTGACTTGAATCGTCGCAATCCACTCGCCCAAGTCCACTTCATCCAAATCTCCCTTGGGTCCCAGGATGCCTGCGGCGTTGACCAAGCCGCTAAGTCCCGGCAGTTGTGATTTGACTGAAGAGACAAGATGCGCAACGGCCGCAGAATCGGAGACATCTGCCACGAGCGCAGCGAAGCGCTGCTCCGGCTGGAGAATGCTGTGCAATTCCGCCGTTGCTTCTTCGAGCGACGATTCGCTACGTCCGCATATCGCCACATCGGCTCCTGCGATAAGGCAAGCCCGCGCCACAGCTCTGCCAATCCCGGAACTACCGCCGGTAATAAGAATGACACGGCCCGCAAGAACCCGGGACATTTTATACCGCCCAGCCGATCGGGTGGGCCGTCACCCGCGATACTTTGTCCGCGATTCTGCTTAATAATTTCCAGGGCAACGCTTTCTCTCCAATCGAAATCGTACGAACACCAAGGTTTTTTAAGACCTTGAATCGAATGATATCGTCGAATCCCGGCGAGTAGCCCCTGAACTCCGCTCGAAAACCACTTTCTTCCAACGCTCGTGCCAGAGTTCTTGGTTCAAATAGGCTGATATGCACCTCAGGAAGAAAATAGCCCCATTCAAAGAGCCGTTCTCGATGCGGCGCGGCATTACCGGTCGTCATAAATAGAAGTCCGCCAGGTTTCAAGAGCGAACGAATCCGGCGCAATTCCTCTACAGGATCGGACACGTGTTCAAGCACCTCAATTGCTGTAACAACATCGAACGTTCCAGCCGCCGAATCTAATGCAGCGCGTGTCAGGAGCGGTATGCCGAGCTTCACCGCCTGGTCTCGTATCCAGCCCTCTTCATACCCCCAAACAGAACAGGGCAAATGTTCGCCGCAATATCGCACGAGTCCACCATTACCGCATCCAAAATCCAGCCAACGGGCATCGGATACTAGCTCGAGATGCGAACGAACGACCTCGACAATCCCCCGCCATTCGTATTGACGAATTGTTTTCTTCGGATTGAGCAACTCAAACACGTAATCGACAGATCGATCGGCGCCTTGCCCCTGGTAATACGCTTCCGAGTAAATCTCTTTATATTCCAACCAAGGATTACTTACGAAAATGAAGCCGCAGTTGTCACACCGGAAAATTTCAAATAGCTGATCTTTAAATGTCCCTCTTCGGACTCCTAAAGGCACTGCGGCGGCCATACAGATTTTGCAGGTAAGAGTCTCCGTTTCGCTCATCCCAGCCTTTCGAGCACCTCAGGATTGTTTCGCAGATACCGAACCGTCTGGATCACTCCCTGTTTAATGGTCAGCTTCGGTTTCCAGCCGAGGGAGCGCACTGCCGAGCAATCTAAAAAAATGAACGGATCGTCGCCCATCCAGCCGCGGCCGCCGCCGCCATATCGTATTTCCGGCTTCACGTCCAGCTCTTCGCCAATCCAGCCGATCGCATCGGTCACTTCGCACTCTTCATCGGTGCCGCGATTCAGTACGGTCGTCTTGGCGTTCGATTTTTCGATCGTCATGAGAATCGCGTCGATGCAATCCTGCACGTACAGATACGATTTTCGCTGCTTCCCGTTGCCCAATACATGCAAGACGCCGGGATGTTCTTGTAGCTGTTTGCAGAAGTCAACGATATGTCCATGTGTGTAGCGCTCGCCGAGGATGGAGACAAATCGAAAGATATAGCCTTGCATGCCGAAGCCCTCGCAATAGGCCTCAATGAAGGCTTCACCACCGAGTTTCGATGCCGCATATAGAGACGTTTGGATCGGAAAAGGAGCGGTTTCGGGCGTCGGAAAAATCTCTGGCTCGCCGTATACGGAGCCGGTGGAGGCGAATGCGATACGTTTCGCCCCGGTTACCCTCATGGCTTCCAGCACATTGACTGTGGCAATCGTGTTCTGATGCAAATCCTTGGTCGGGTGGTCGGTCCCAAAGCGCACATCTGCATTTGCCGCCAGATGAAAAACGAGTTCGCTGCCTTCGAGCGCAGCGGTCACCGAGTGCTGGTCGAGCAAGTCGCCCTTCACGAACCGGAAGCGCTCATTTGAGCAAGCGTCGCGAAGAAAAAACGAGCGCCCAGTGGAGAGGTTATCGTAACCTACCACATCGTGCCCTTGAGCGAGCAATCGATCCGTCAAACTGCTTCCGATGAATCCGGCGCAGCCGGTTACAAAACACCTCAAACAAGGCTCCGTCTCACAAGAATTTTCCGCAAATGCTCACTCTAACATCGTCGCCGACTATACTGGTAAATCATTGAATGCGGCGAGTTCCTCGACAGGTCTGGCTTCGGGAATTCACTTTTCGCCGGAAACCGAGCGCGATTCCGCTGAACTCCCGCGAATCGTACCTGCGCGGTTGCTTCGAGCAACTGACTCGGCAAGTCTGCCGCAGAAAGATTCCTTGCGCGAGCCGGCCAAGTATACGCAATGAAAAATATCGTTTCCCGGATCCGGAGAATTGTTCACACAGAGAGTTTTTGTGCTGCCGCCATTCTAATTGGAATTTTGCATGCTGCATTTTTTCCCTGCATCTGGGGAAATAGGACGCTGCTGGCCAGTTCGAAGGACGTATCCAGTGTTATGCCAAACGGCGCCTGGGCCGGTCCACCGTCGGCGTTTATCAGTTCGCGGTCAGCCGACATGGGCGCAGGCGGATTTTTTGGTGAGCCGAATTTGCCGCTTCTGCGTTATCAGTACACTCACGAGCACGTGGCCCCCCTGTGGAATCCCTATCAAGGATATGGAACGCCACTTGCGGCCAACCAACAATCGCAACCGTTCTATCCTTTGACTCTTGCGGTACTCCTGCATATCGGCCCAAGGACGTATAACTGGTTTCTGCTGACGCGATTGCTTGTAGCGGGAATCGCTAGCTATTTCTATCTCCGATTGTACGTATCGTTTTGGCCGGCAATTACCGGCGGAGTGACTTCGATGCTCGCCGGTTATTATTTATTGCTTCTGACTATTCCCCACTTGAGCGTTGAAGTATTGCTTCCCGCGGCACTGCTGGGTTCTGAATATCTGCTGCGGAAATGTAGTTATAGATCGCTTGTGTGGTTCGCCATCGTACTCCTATTGGTGTTTCTCGGCGGTATGCCCGAAAGCGCCTTGTTGCTCTTCACGCTTCTCTATGCATATCTCTTCTTTCGGATAGTATCTGACGTCGATATGCGCGCCGGCTGGCCGCGACTGATTGTAAGAGTCGCGGCAGCAACGTGCGCCGGGTTGGGACTGGCGGCCTTTTTTGTTTTGCCGTTTGTGGAGTTGATGCGCCGTTCGTTCAATACCCATCAGCCGCACAACATGGGAGGAGCTATCCCCGGACTTGCGTGGGATGCCCCTGGGCAATGGATGTTCACTTATTTTTTTCCACTCCTGCACGGACCTCCAGGTCCCCAGATTCCCGGTTTACGAAATTATGTGGGTCTGCTCAGCTTTTTCCTTGCTGTGATCGCCAGTGCTGCTGTATTCCGTAAAGGCCGGGGCGATGATCGTTCGCTCCACGCGATTACCTGTTTTTTTCTATCCGCTACTGTTCTTCTCGAGTTGAAACGATGCGGATTTCCGCCGGTTAACGCCATCGGCAGACTTCCTCTTTTTCAATTGGTGGATATTACGAAATACGAAGAGGCGCTTCTTTCCGTCTGCGTATCGATACTCGGCGCAATCGGTCTCGAACGGTTGCTCCGCCGCAGCCTATCGGCTCGCGCACAGGCCATCACCCTTGCGGCCGTCTTTCTGCTCATCCCGCTCGCCATCTTCTTTTCGCGGCACGCGCTCCGGCATGAATTCCTCGAACTACATCTAAGGCATCACTATCCGAATATGGCTCTTGGCATACCGGCGATTCTAATTGCCGGCGTTGCCCTTCTCTTGTTTTTGTTTTGGCGGCGGGGAAGTATGCCTGGCATGAAGGCGCTTCTGGGCATCGGAGTCGCTGCGCTCGTTGCGTGCGAGATGTGTCTCAATTTCATAGCACCCACTCATTTCTGGTATAACAAGCTGGCTCCTATTGCGCACAACCCATTTACGGGAGCGCCGTACATTGATGTTTTAAAGAAGCTGGCCGGTAACGATCGGGTTTTTGCGCGGGACGGAGTTTTGTTTCCCAACTGGGCTGCGGCTTTCCAGCTCTACGATATTCGGAACCTTGACGCGGTATACGACAAGAAATATCTTCCGTTCGTTCAAGGTTTCTTCTCCGATCAGAAGAATGTCAGTTTTCAATATGACCTCCGAGACAGGTTCAACGGCATAGGAAATTACAGTCTGACAACCCCGCTGGCAGAACGCCTGCTGCAATTGTCGTCCGTCAAATATGTAGTAAGCGCCATACCGCTCGTGGCGCCGAACGCCATGATCGAAGAAATGATGGAGCAGAACCGAGGGCGCCTGATTCCGGGCAAAGAAGGGTTGATTACGCCCAAACCATTTATCCTTTCCGGCGAAGCGCGTAACGCGCTGGGCGAGCATCCGCCGTACGAAAGGCTGCCGTATCTCATCCATGTTCCAAACGAAACGAAGGAAGTCTTCGATTTCTCCTACGCTCTCGATCCAGCTGTGTTCGACAAGACCGTCGGCGATGGCGTCGAGTTTATTGTCGAAGTAAAGGATTCTTCCGGGGCCGTTACGAAACGGTTTTCCCGATACATCGATCCCAAACACAATGTGCACGAAAGGCATTGGCTGGACGGTCAGGTCGATTTGAGCGCCTACCGGAACCAAACCATCGAACTACTATTCACGACGACTCCGGGGCCTAAAGGAAATACGGTTTACGATTGGGCGGCGTGGTCGAATTTCCATTTCGACGGTCACGACGCGGGTCAAGGGCTGCCATTCCGCTTGATCTATAACGCCGAGACGTCTATTTATCGATATGACGATGTACTCCCGCGAGCGGCTATCTACTATCGCTGTGAGCTGGCTTCGAGCGAAAAGCAAGTATTGCGGAAGCTGTTAGACCCCTCGCTCAATGTCTTTCAGAGCGTCATCTTAGATGTTCGAGCTTTGACTTCCGAACAGCGGGCGCGGGTGGAGGAAATGAATCGCGAGGCTGCTGTTCCAGTACAGGCGGCATCAATCAAGTCCTATAAATCGCAAGATGTGCAAATCGAGGCTTCGCTGGATCGTAGCGGAATTCTTGTTTCGAACGATACTGCCTATCCGGGATGGACGGTCAGTGTGGATGGTCACCCGGCCGCCTGGGTTGAAGCGGATTACTTGTTTCGCGGCGTATTCCTTTCTCCCGGCAAACACACAGTGCGATTCCAATATCAGCCGAAAAGCTTTAGCTACGGAGCGACAATCAGTGGACTGACTGCGGCAGGGCTTTTAGCGATGGGCATTGTAGCCCAGTTACGGCGCCGAGCCAAGCGTGGCCAAGTCGCCAGTGCTGCACTTCAGTCGTTATGATCCGATTCCGTTCAACAATAAAAACCGCTGCCCACGCCGAAGGCTTTCGCGCCATTGCCATCCTTATCGGCGTATTGCATGTTGCGTTCTTCCCTTCCATTTGGGGAGACAGAACCTTGTTGGCAAGTTCCAAGGACGTACCCAGTATCATGCCAACCGGCGCCTGGGCCGGTCCGCCGTCGCCGTTCATCATTTCGCGGTCGGTTGACGCCGCCGGCGGAGGAGCGAAAGGTGAACCCAATCTGTCTCTGCTGCGTTATCAATACTTCCATGAGCAGGTTGTCCCGCTATGGGATCCATATCAAGCGTATGGCACGCCGCTAGCCGCCGATCAGCAATCACAGCCGTTCTATCCGTTGACGCTCGCGCTATTGCTGCATATCGGTCCAAGAACCTGTAGCTGGTTTCTGCTGGCACGGCTGTTCGTGGCGGGAATCGGAAGTTACTTCTTCCTGCGGTATTTTGTATCCTTTTGGCCGGCGATAACGGGTGG
>Ga0157374_10000982_pt1 | contig 24733 bp, 26 predicted proteins | sample M25metaG_FD_115308 | JGI IMG/M metagenome (GOLD analysis project Ga0157374, IMG submission 115308) | Miscanthus rhizosphere microbial communities from Kellogg Biological Station, Michigan, USA - M2-5 metaG | ecosystem: Host-associated > Plants > Roots > Rhizosphere > Soil | place: USA: Michigan... | reverse complement strand
CACGATAAGTAGTTCCGCAGTATTTGCGCCTTTTACAGCAAAACCATGCGGAATATCCCAGTCCTTTTCAAGGTTGGTAACATGGAAGTAAACAACATCGCCCAACTTTACTCCTTCGATATTGTCAGGAGTAAAATGCGAGCGGATTGCTGTAATGTAAGCATGCACTTCATTTCCCTTACGTTCAACTCTTGCATGAGCATCACCTTTAGCGGCAAAGGGATTTTGATTGTCTTCTATCTTAAATATTTTTTGAGAGTTCTTCATAATAAGACTGGCGGGAATAGCTTCCGCATAATGCGGCTCGCCGATAGTTGGAAAATCAAGAAGCAGTTTCATTTTTTCTCCGCTGATATCGTACAACTGTGCACTCTGGGCCAATTCAGGACCCGTGGGCAGATAGCGATCTTTTGTGATCTTGTTATAAGCGATAACATATTTTCCCCATGGCTTTCTTGTGGGGCCACCAGGTACAGATAAATGACCAACTGAATAGTAGGTTGGAACTCTATCGAGGACCTTTAGATCAGATAACCTCCACTTCACTATTTCAGAAGACACAAAGAAGGAAGTGTATGCGTTACCATCGGCATCAAATTCTGTATGCAAAGGGCCAAGACCGGGCTTTTGCACTTCACCATATAATACTGCTTCGTATTTTAAAACCGGGATACCATCGTAGTCACCATCAAAATTTTTATCGGCGATAGCTTTTTGAATCTTTGTAAAAGAAAAGACGGGTATCACAGCTGCGAGTTTTCCGCTTCCCACTATGTATTCACCGGAAGGATCGGTATCACAACCATGAGGAGATTTTGGGCAAGGCATAAAGTACACCATGTCGGGACAATTTTTGGGATCAAGCATCAATACTTCTTTCTCAATTTCAGAAGTGGCCGAATGAGTAGTTTCATTGTAAATATTATGAGCATAGGCAACAGTTCTTTTTTCGGCCTTACCTGCTTTTACATATTCTTCAGCTTTCTTCCAGTTTACGCACATGATAAAATCTTTGTCTCTCTGGCTTGCGTTTACTTCAAGCAATGTGTTTGCTTTTTCAGAATTGTAGCAACTAAAGAATACCCATCCATGTGATTTTGCTTTTCCAGCTCTCGCCAGGTCAAAATTTACTCCAGGTGTCTGGATCTGAAACGCGATGCTCATCCGGCCGGAAGTGTCAACACGAATAAAACTTACTGTGCCCTTGAAATTTTGTTTGTACGTATTAATAGGCACGTCACCGCTGACATTGTCCAATGGCACGCTGAAACGCGTGCCGGCAACTACGTATTCTGAGTTCTCAGTAATAAAAGGAGAAGAGTGATTACCTGCACTATTCGGTATTTCCAAAATTTCGGCAGTGCGGAAAGTTTTCAGATCAACTCGGGCAATGCGTGGCGTATTGTTGCCATTAGCAAAAACCCAGCGACCATCCTGGATACCGTTCGTTTCTGATAACGCGATGTGATGAAGATCATCCCATGGGACATAGCCATGTGAAGTATTTAGCATCGGTTTAGTCTCTTCACTGTAGCCATACCCTTTTTCGGGATCAACAGAAAAAACAGGAATTACGCGAAATAGTCGGCCAGATGGCAAACCATAAACACTCATTTGCCCGCTAAACCCACCGGAAACAAAATCATAAAACTCATCATATTTGCCGGGTGCCACATAAGTTTTTTGTGCAGCATCACCACTTACGGCTGATTGCGCGCCACGTGGTTTGCAGCCAACCAGGCTGGTGGTCGCTGCAACTGTTGTTATTGCAAGTAATTTTAAAAACGTATTCATATAATTTTTTTATAATTAAGAAGTTTTACCCAGGTTATTTCTCTCCGTCATTGCTGCGTTGAAACTCCAGCACCTGCCGGGCATCCTCTAACGAGAGGTTTTGGTTGGGCATCCGTACCATACATAATTCTAAAAGTTTTTGCGCATCCGGATCTTTATCGAGCATATATTCTGTATTTGTGATCATATTCATGATCCAGACTGGGGTTCTCCTTTTGGTTACATCTTTCCAACCAGGACCCACTAATTTCTCCTCGTTAAGTTTGTGGCACGGCTGGCATTTCAATTCATAAATGCTTTTCCCGGAGGCTACCCAATCCTTATTTAATGGATGAGTGATCTGTATATCTGTTTCTTTTACTTCTGGTCCTTTTGTCTCCGGTTGATTTTTTTTAAGTTCATTTACATCAACTGAAGGTTCATCTTTTTTAACACCTTCGCTGCCACATGAGATGGAAAAAAAGCTAATGACCCCGGACAGAATAAGAGAGAAGAATAATTTCTTGTGCATAATTTGAAGTTTAGAGTTAGAAACATCCCGTCTTGAATGGAGTCAAAGTTATTCGGTGAATTTTCGGGGCGAGATGAACAATATCATTCTGAAAGCTGATATTTCTCATGTGTACCGGAACAGGTCTGCATCAACTTTCTTCGTGTTCACACAGGTTCGTTTGTTTAATGGCTGATATTGTTTCCATTTCCAAATAAGATCGTGTTCGTATTTTTTGATCAAAATAAAAAAGGAGACAGCCATTGAAATCGTCGCCGGAAAAGCTGATCCGACGCCGAGAGGTCCGATTGCCAATCCGAAAATAATTCCACCGATACATGCAAGTCGGACCCACATTTTATTAAAGAGCAATCCAAGGAAGATCAGTAATTGTCCAACGGCAATTGAGACCACAATTAGTGTAATATGCCTCGAAAAGAAGCTGTAAATAAAAACCCTGTATAGCGGGAGGCAACCAGCAGGACCCACTCTTTATTAAGGAACCATATCAACCTGGCGTTGTATCCGGTTCGTGAATAACTAGATTCAGAAACTTCGCTGAATCAAAATCACCTTCTAATTTGATCAATATCATTTTTTTTCAGTTCGGTAATTTCTCTCTTTGATATAAATTAATTGTTATGAATACGAAAATCTTCTTGTCCTTAGACTACGCAAATCAATTGCAACTGATCAAAAGATCAGGCAAATTGAAACTATCTTTAATCGCCGACGATCAGCAGACGACCCTTTATAAAGTCAAGGACTTTTACGTTGAATTAAAAAGGCGGATACCCGAACTTACCTTCGAGAAAATAACCCCCATGTGTTATGAAGAACTTCCTGTGCAATATAAACAGGTATGCAAACGGAGGTTTTGGAGTTAAAGTCAATCCGGTTTTTCTCCCCCTGTTTATTGCGGCAAGAAGTGAAGCAGTCTTCCGTAGTTAAGGAGATTTTCAGGAATCGTAAACCCGAAGATAAATTGAAATAGCTGGCCATACCTTGGGCCACGCGAAAAAAGGCAATCCGAAAACAATATGCGATAATATTGGGAACGGGCGAGCGCTTAAGTGCCTGGTGGTGCGAATAATTGAATTCAAAAACTTCTATCTTTATTTTTTGCTGGTCATTGAGAAATGATGAGCTGAATTAATTATGGCCCTTAACTGGTATGATCAAATTCAAAAGAGATATTGATTTCCATCACATGCACCGACCGGCCCTCAGATAATTTCATTGTTAAAGATAATTATGGATGCAAGACAATTGACAGAGCAGTCTCGCTCAGGCCTCAATGAACCGGCGGGATATTGCAGGAACAATAAAGGAATCTTTATGACAAATGAAAAATATACGACTGCAGAAGAAGCAGTCAAATTGGTTCAGTCGGGTCACAGGGTCTTCTTGCATGGAAGTGCCGCTACGCCTGTGTATTTGATAAAGGCCCTTCAAAAAAGACATGAAGTGCTAACCAATGTTGAGTTGGTTAGTATTACTACAATGGGCGATGTAAATTTTGATGCACCCGAATTCAGAAAAAGCTTTTTCTTTAATTCATTATTTGTATCCGCTAATACACGAACGATCGCAAATAGTGAACATGGAGATTATGTCCCGGTCTTTTTGAGTCAAATTCCACAACTATTCAGAAAAAAAATATTGCCGATAGATGTAGCTATCATCCAGGTGTCACCTCCTGACAAACATGGTTTTTGCACGCTTGGAACCTCGGTAGATATTGCAAGGGCTGCGGTTGACGAAGCAAAATTTATAATTGCCGAAGTAAATCCAAACATGCCCCGGACCCATGGCGACGGTTTCATCGATATCAGAAAGATAGATCGTTTGGTCTGGCATGAGTCCATGTTGCCGGAGTTGGATTATAGCTCCATGGGGACGGATGTAACGATCCAAATAGGAAAGAACGTCGCATCCCTTGTTGAAGACGGCGCAACATTGCAAATGGGAATTGGTAGTATTCCGGACCAGGTGCTCAAGAATCTCGTCAACCATAAAAATCTGGGAATTCATTCAGAAATGTTTTCTGACGGCATCATTGCGTTGATGGAAACCGGTGTCATTAACAACAAGTTTAAAAAATTAAACCGCGGTAAATCGGTAACCGGTTTTATTTCTGGCACAAGAAAGCTCTACGATTTCGTGAATGACAATCCTGTCATAAGAGTAATGGACATAAGTTATGTGAATGACCCGGGCATCATCAGTCAAAACCCCAGGGTGACCGCTATCAACAGCGCAATCGAAATAGATCTTACGGGGCAGGTTTGTGCTGATTCAATCGGCACCTATCAATATTCCGGTATAGGCGGCCAAATGGATTTTATGCGTGGAGCTTCGATATCGGATGATGGTAAGCCCATCATAGCAATCCCCTCTACCACTTCAAAAGGTCTTTCCCGAGTCGTTCCTTTCCTTAAAGAAGGCGCCGGTGTAGTAACAACAAGAGGGCATGTTCATTGGGTGGTGACGGAGTTTGGTATAACCAACCTGTTTGGAAAAAACCTCAGACAAAGGGCAAAGGCCCTTATTGATATCGCACACCCGGATCATAGAGAATCTCTTGAAAAAGCTTGCTACAATCGATTTAAAAGTTAAAAATGCTGCTGGAAGCATGGTCTTCCATTTAGTAAATAAACGTCTGTGTTTTTTACACAGACGTTTATTTTGTCTACTTTCATTATGGATTAAGTTTTGCAAAAACAAGACCCGCCGCAAATGATTGCACAAATCCATAAATAAACCAGGTAACGATCATCTTAAATGATACGTCAATTGCACTGTATGTTAGCCAAAGTATGGGAAGCAAAGCAACAATGGAATACACCAGGGCAACTTCAATAGCCCGTAACAGTACACCTCCCTCAAATATGCCTTTGTATCTTTCCCAAAACCATTTAAGTGCAAAGGCAAGTATAAACGGATGTGCGTAAAAAGTCCAGTCCGTTTCGCCTGCTTTGCGAAATACAGGGCTGAAATATTCATCGGCGATTTTTGGAAAAAAATAAATACCGGCATATAACATACCGATACCAAGAAGCAGCATCAGGATTGCTGCAGTTAGCCAGGCAATAAAAACCTTGTTCATTTTAAAAATTTTAGGGGGTTGAATATTTATTTTTTTGAGTAGGTGTTTTGCATTTGTAAAACATTGTTGTCACTAAATTGCCTTAAAGAAAAGTTGAAAGTTTACTTTAATCTGGTCTTTAGTCCGAATAAGCCCGGCCAGTTTTTTTGGTGCCTTCAGGTTAAAATCAGAAAAATAAAATACATGACTACCATTCATCTGTATGCGATTACCGGGTAATGTTTTTATGGTATAGTTTATTTCAGATCTTTTGACCGCGTGGGCCAATTCTACGTCGACAATTCCTTTTACAATCTGGTTATTGCAACTATTTGAAAATTGATCTATAGTGAGAAAGAGGATTTTAAGATTCGGGGTTTCTTCAGCCTTAAGAGCATTTCTGAAATCCTCTGTGATAAATTTATTATGACAATCAAATCGCCTGATATCAATGATAAGACAACTATTCGTGAAACATAATTTTTTGATTGCGTCATTTTTTGAATACACAAGTGTATCGGGTCTCAGGTATTCAGTTACGTCACACTCAAAACTGTTGATGTTTGTTTCACCCTGGATATTTAAAGAACTGTTTTTTTCGACGACCCACCTTGCCAGTGAATTATTCTGAAGACCTTTTATAAAAGAGGCGTTCAGTATGAATAAAAAAAAGATTATGTAAAATGTAACTCGCATAAACTTGGATGAGAACTGAAAAACTAATCGGGAATTGAACCTTCATTAAAAAAGCCAGGTTGTAAAACAACCTGGCTCGGTTTGTTTAGAAACCAACTGAGGCTTCGATAACATATCCATGAAATCTGCCCCCACTGCGGTAATCTGCACTTGGGAAATTGTCGTAATGTTGATCCACCACTTCACCTTTCAACATAAGATTCTTAGTTACAAACCATCCACCTGACACAGCAAACCGGTTGACGGTGACATCGCCCGTATAAGTGACAGTAGCCGAATTTGCCAATGTAGCTTTTACAGAATTATAGCGCAGGCCCAGAAAAAGATTTTCAGCTTTACCAAACCTGTAAACTCCGTCGACACTGTATTGTACTGCTTTTCTGTCGCTGGTTTCAGCTTTTGTCCTTCCTTTTGCATCTTCATAAGTACCGAAGAATTCAAAACCATGAATTTTGGCAAAGCCATTCAGCATATATGTACTTATTGTTTTGCTGAACCCAGGATTGAATCGGCCGGAAAATGCTATTGCAGTAGAAGCAGGAAGAGCTCCCGGTGCACCTTTTTCCATTACATTTTGATAATTTGAACCGGTACGATCGCCGCCAAATAATGTAAGTCCACTTCCCGCAGAGCTGCCATTGTAATAGTAGCTGCCGCTGACACGAACTCTTATATTTTCAGAAAGGGTTTTATCATAAGCCAGCTTTCCATAAATGGAAGGGGATTTGTGAGTATTGTCATCCTGTGGAGTTTTATAGGCTGAATCAACATTACCTTTTATCATGCCATTTGTAACACCTAACATTCCCATCAAGCCATTTTTCTGAACATATACTTCACCGCCAATTTCTGTTGCGAACTCGTCCATGATATTATTATCCATAAAAGGATTATAAAAGGTATGACCACCGTCTGACCTGCGATAATGGGCATCACCATAGTTGATTTCCATGTGACCTATTTTAATTGTAGTCACTTTCATGATATCACTCCATACCTTTCCTTTGAAGGGAAGCTTGTCGATTTGAATGTAGCCACCTTTTACCCAGGTTTCATTGTGATGGCGTGCAGATAAATAGCTCGTTACATTTAGCCTGATGCCATCGGCAAGTTGGACATCCATATACAAATTTGCCATTGCTGTCATAAACCCAGGCGTAAGAGGATAGAGCCTGTTGGCATCGGTTCCTTCATTCAGATCTGCGGTAGGATTTTCATGTTTTAAATTTTGAAATTGCTGAGTGAAACCCGCACCCAGGCGAATTCTCAAACCATCAAAAGAAATAGAATCAGGCTGTTTTGTTGTTTCAAAAACATTGATACCATTTTTGTCATAAGGCCTCCAATACGAAGGACGCATGTAACTAACTTTATCTAACTGCCCAAACGATATAAGCGGCAGACCAAGAAGCATCGCAAAAACTATTTTGCAAAAGCGATTATAATAATTATGTTTCATAAAATTGTTTTAGTTATTAGTAAATGGAGTTGATATTATTTTTTAAGTGTCAGGCTGAATTTTACTATTATTTCATCGCCCGTCTTCATAGCGCCAAACATAAAACTGGGTGGTTCTACGTTGAACTCACTCATTTTTATTTTAGCAGAGCCAGTCGTTTGCACACTCATGTCTGAAGGATTCACCGTGGTAACCCCGGCGATCCATATATCTTTTGAAACCCCGGCAATGGTGAGTTTTCCTTTTGCGCTAATCAAATAACTGTTCGTGCCGTTTGGGCGAATATTTGCATAACTACTCGCGAAGCTGATCTCAGGATATTTATCGGAATTCAGTGCTTTGTAGGCATTTTTATCCATTCCTGAATGATGACTCTTTAAGCTTTCTGCATCCGCTGTGAACACCAGGGATGACAAACTGGTGATATTGACCCCATCAAAATTTAATGCGATATCGCAATTGGCCTTTTGGGAGGTCATATCCCAATCATGAAGAGTCGAAGTGCCCGCAATGGAGACACTTGTGTACGATGCGTGATATTTTACCTGGGCATTTAATGCAGTCGTCAATATTGTTGCCAGAACTATTGTGAGGGTTAACTGTTTCATATCAGTAAGTTTTGTTTAAACTATTTTTTGACGATGTGAAAGTAAAAGCCGGGAGGTCGTTTATTAATGACCTTTGTCAAAGGCCGAAATGAGAATGATCAGAAAGAAAATTGATTCAATCTCTTAATATGAATATCTTTAAAGCCGGTAAACAGCAGTAAAAACATGTGAAAGTGGTAACAAATTATGAATTTGGGATAGCTTAAAAACCGGATTTTTCACCTCTATTCACTGAATTATAATGAAAACAATATTAGTTGTTGATGATAACCCTGATATAAGGGAAAACACAGCCGAGATCCTCGAACTGGCGGGATACAAACCACTGACGGCCGAGAATGGAAGGCAGGGGGTTGACCTGGCAATAAAAGAAAAACCAGCGCTCATTATTTGTGATATCATGATGCCTGAACTGGATGGGTATGGGGTTCTGCACCTATTGAGAAAAAATCCCGATACGCAGCACATCCCATTTATATTTTTAACCGCCAGGGCAGAGCGAACCGATTTTCGCAAGGGAATGGAAATGGGAGCGGACGATTATATTACCAAGCCTTTTGATGAGATCGAATTATTAAATGCCGTTGAAGCACGCTTAAAAAAAACAGACATACTTGAAAAAAAGTATGAAGCCTCTGCGCAGGGAATAACAACATTCGTCAAAGATGTAAAGAGTTCGGGGTTTATGTCGGCCATGGCAGATCAGTTTGATGTAGAGACCTATCACAAAAAACAAACTCTTTACCAGGAAGGAAAACGGCCTCGTTATCTTTATTACCTGGTGAAAGGAAAAGTAAAAGGATTTAAATCTCATCCCGATGGCAAAGAATATATTACTGATCTGTGCAGCGCCGGTAATTTTATCGGTTATACGGCCCTGATCGAGAACAAAAATTACGATGACTCCGCAACCATACTCGAAGACGCGGAAGTCATGCTCATACCTAAAGACGATTTTCTCGGGATGATCTTTAATGATATTAGCATAGCCTCAAAATTTATCCAGATCATTACACAAAACGTAAAAGAGAAAGAAGACAGGTTAATGAATTTAGCGTATAGTTCATTGAGAAAACGAGTGGCCAAAGCCCTTGTAGATATTTATGAGAAATTTGGTAAGGACAAACCCATAGAAATATCGCGAGAAGATATAGCCCAGTTTGTCGGAACGGCTACAGAATCTCTTATCCGGACACTCAGCGACTTCAGGGAGGAAAAACTCATCGAGATAAAAAGCGGGAAGATCCTCATAAATGATATAGAGAAATTAAAAAACCTGCTTTATTGAATTGTTAGCTTTGACCGCCTCAAAAAATTATCAACTAAGGCCAATTACAGCGCAGGCGATAAAAACTCCGATGTCAATGAGAATACTTAATGCAAAAATCGGGATGGTAATTTTTGTCGGCATAGCAGCGAGGTTTGCGACCAATGACATGCCCATTGAAATAAGCACCAGCATAAATAAACCCAATGCATTGCCGGCGAGCATGACGGCCAGGATCGCTATAGGAACAAGGATACAGCCATGAATAGTTAAACTGATCGCGAGCCAAAATAGCCTGTCTTCTTCCTGGTTCCTGCACCAATCGATAAATTTTGCAAAAAAAGAGAATACAGGGATCTTCCCTGCGTGATGAACTGGAATGGATTGGTTAAATATTGTTGTTGGCATTTTGAATACTTTTAATGACAGCAAAACTGTTCAATCTGCCGGGAAAGAAATTTGAGTAACAGCAGAAAGAAACATGATTTTAATCAGGAAAAACCAAAGTCTTTTATTTTATACTGCAAATTATTTAGGCGAAATGAACCCTGTATTCCCATACTGTAAATCGATAATTTTAAAAGCCCGTTTGCAACATCTCTTATTTATCAATCAAATTCAGTAAGACCTATGCAACCCGATCTTAATAACTATAAAGTGCTGGTGGAAAATGTAAAAGACTATGCCATTTTTATTTTAGATACTGATGGTCATGTTACCAGTTGGAATAAAGGCGCCGAAAAAATTAAAGGGTACAAGGAGCAGGAGATCATTGGTAGGCACATGTCCGTTTTTTACACTAAAGAGGATATCGAAAAGAAAATCCCTGAGAAAAATTTACAAAACGCAAAAAGATTGGGACAGTTCGAAGATGAAGGCTGGCGGGTCCGCAAAGATGGTTCTTTGTTCTGGGCCAGTGTAACCTTTACAGCACTTCGTGATAAAAAAGGAAATCTCACGGGATTTGGAAAGTTGACCCGTGATATCAGCAGGCGAAGGCAGAACGAAGATGAAATACAGCGATTAAACAGGCAACTGGAAAACCAGTTACAACTAAGCCAGACGGAGGTACTAGATTACAAACACGCATTGGATGAATCGTCTATTGTGGCTATTACCGATCAGAAAGGCATCATTACGCACGTAAATAATAATTTCTGCAAGATCTCAAAATATTCAAAAGAGGAATTATTGGGACAGGATCATCGCATCATCAACTCAAAATACCATCCCAAAGAGTTGATCCGTGATCTATGGGTAACCATTGCAAACGGAAAAATATGGAGGGGTGAATTAAAGAACAGGGCAAAAGATGGAACATACTATTGGGTAGACACAACGATCGTACCTTTTATAAATGAGAAAGGCAAGCCCTATCAATACCTGGCTATCCGGAGTGATATTACGCAACGCAAACTTGCGGAAGAACAGATCATACGGATCAACCAGAACCTTGAAAAGAAGATCAAAGAGAGAACATTCGAATTGACCGAGGCCCTGGAAAGAGAAAAAGAAGTAAGCGATATGAAATCACGATTCGTATCTATGGCCTCGCATGAATTTCGCACCCCTTTAAGTGCTATTCTTTCGAGCACTTCCCTCGTTGATCATTATAAAGACCCGGAACAAAGTGAAAAAAGGCATAAACATATTGAACGCATTCGCTCTTCGGTAAGAAATCTTACCGATATCTTAGATGATTTTCTTTCGTTGGACAAACTCGAACAGAGCAAGGTGGACGTGAACAATACCCATTTTGATCTTCACAAATTAGTGGAAGATGTGACTGAAGAAACGAGTGGAATGATGAAGAAAAAAAATCAAAGAGTCAACGTTCTTCACGATGGTCAGGGAGAGATCGTCCAGGACAAAAAAATTGTTCGGAATATTTTACTGAATCTTCTTTCAAATGCAATAAAATATTCTCCGGAAGATGGAGAAATCATAATTAGGACGGCTTCAAAAAACAACAAGGTCTCGGTATCGATCGAGGACAAAGGAATTGGGATTCCCTCAGAAGCACAAAAGGATCTCTTCTCCAAATTTTTCCGGGCGAGAAATGCAGCAAATATCCAGGGCACCGGTTTAGGGCTGAACATAGTAAAAAGATATATGGAATTGCTGGATGGTTCGATTTATTTTGTCAGTGAAGAAAACAAAGGCTCCACGTTTACAATTGAATTCGCACAAAAGGCAGATTCAGAAAAGCAAGGGAATAACGGAACCTGACCCGGGTCGAGGGCAGCGGATGATGTGAATTGTTATGACTGCACATGACCAAACTCATTGTTTGTTGGAGCAACCCGGGATTAGATTTGACTTATGAAAAAAATATTAGTTATCGAAGACAATACAGAAATCCGTGAGAACACAGTAGAAATGCTGGAGTTGAATAATTACAAAGTTTTTAGTGCAAAAAATGGGAATATAGGATTTCAGCTGGCAAAAAAAAATAAGCCTGACGTTATACTTTGCGATATGATGATGCCAGATACTGACGGACGAGAATTTCTTCAATTGGCAAAAAATCACGTAATCGTTCGCAAAATTCCCCTCATTTTCTTTTCGGCAGGATCACCGCTTCCTGATATAAAGAAAAAATTAATAAAGGAAGCCGATGATTTTTTAGAAAAGCCTTTCTCAGAGGAAGATTTGCTGCATGCCATTGAGAGGGCGCTTAAAAAGCAAATGATTAATTTTTAAATGGTGGTAATCCACCAATAAACAGGTGATGAAATTTTTAACGGGAATAACCAGGAAAAATTAGAAAACATTTGAAGCATCTTAGTACAGAGCAAATCTTCCCCGATACAAGAAGCTTCGCACATAATGAAGCAACCCTATTATTATTCTCCACTCTCTATTTCAATCGTGGATGTTATTTCATCAGGCTGATTACGATGCTCCGTTGCCTTTTTGAGAAGCCTTTTTATAATTTTTATCGCTGTGGTAACTGCATTTTCAAAACTAACACCATTCTTGTGGACAAACAATGTATCACCCGGAATATCAAGTCTTATTTTACAAACTTTATTCACCTTAGGTAATGTGTCGTCTATTGTTAAAAAAACCTCGGCCCTTGATACCTTACCGAGGTGAGAAAGCGCTCCTAGTTTTTTTTCAATCGCCTTAGTCAATTGTTCACTTACCTGTAGATTCGGTGAATAAATTTCAATAGTCATAAAAAATTTTTACTAAACTATTGAGTGGCTGTTTTTTTAAACATGACGGAAATCATTCAAAAATATGATTAAAGAAAGATCGTGTCATATAGAATATTTCCGGGGGATTCTTGGGGTAAAAAATACCCCCTTTTATTTTTAAGGAGATATTTCAATGAACCAGCTTATTTCAAAAGATAAGCAAATCCTCTTCGACGATCAGCTTATTTTCAATTGCCATTACTCCCCGAGCAGCCCATACAGCATCTTCCGCATCGTCTTTTTTGGCCAGCGACCTTACGAGTCGGACCAGGATCACTTTTGAACCAACCGTTTCTACTTTGATTTTTTCGGCGTCAAACGCAGCGTTTCTTTGAAATGCCTCCGTGATCTTCTTTTCGCACTCAACGCTCATCAATTTTAACCGCCAAATATTTATTGCTTTCAAATCATTGTCAATCGCTGTCAAAGATTTTTTTCTAAACAAAGACCAATCAAAATACGTCGATGAGCTGCCGGGGCTCATCCGGTAATCGCTGATCACAATCCTGTTTTGGCCTGATTCATATCATCAAATTTCCCTGTTTGTAATTTTACTTTCATTCAAATATTTTTATGAAAGCAAAATATATCGCCTGGCTGCTTTTATTCTCCCTCCTTACCGGGTGTCGTAGTTCACAGATAACCAGTTCCTGGAAAAAGGAGAATATGTTCCCGAAAAAATTTGATAAAATTCTTGTTCTTGGGCTGATCAGGGAACAGGACAGGAATTTAAGAGGGCAAATGGAGGAGCATATGGCGGCGGATCTTCGTGATGCAGGCTATAATGCAGTTTCATCTGAAGGTGAATTCGGTCCAAAAGCTTTTGAAAACATGGATGAAGAGACTGCCATTCAGAAATTACAATATTGTGATGTCAATGCAGTCATTACAATTGTACTCCTCAATAAAGCGATTGAGAGTAATTATTATCCACATCGTCAAATTCCTTATGGAACCCATCATAATAGTTTTGGGCAGTATTATAATACGATGTATGATCATATCTACTCCCCCGGGTACTATGTCACAACGACAAAATACTTCTGGGAAAGCAATTTCTACGAAGTCGAAAGCAGGGAACTCGTTTACTCCGTGCACACACAATCATTTAACCCTACGTCTGCCGGAAGCCTTGCAAACGAATACGGGAAAATGATCGTCCGTGATATTCTGAAAAATAACATACTTACACCGATTGTACACAGCGATACGGGAGTCAAAACCAAAGCATTTTAACCCATCAAGGCCAACCTGATCAATATCACCTGATTTGTTGAACCTCATCATTGTCAGGTCATGTCTATCCTGGTTAATTTTAATGAAGAAGAAGTATAGATCATCATTTATTAAAATGGTGGTAGCTGAAACGGTACTTACCTTGATCATTTATTAACCTTAAAAATTACAAATATGTTAGGAAAGTTAACACTGCTGCAAATAGAGGAGGTCATCAAGGGCCAGATTGTGGGCCGGATAGGATGCCATGCAAATGGAATGACTTACGTCGTTCCTGTGAGTTATGCGTATGACGGAGATTATATTTATGTCCGCACATTTGAGGGCCTGAAATTGGACATGATGAGAAAAAATCCGAAAGTTTGTTTTGAGATCGATACGATGGTTAATATGGGTGACTGGCAAAGTGTAATTGCATGGGGAGAATATGAAGAGCTCACTGAATCTCCTGGAAGAAAAGATGCGCTTCAAAAATTAATGGACCGACCCTTGCCTTTTATATCCAGTGAAACCACTCATCTTACTCCTCATTGGCCTTTTCCATCTTCAGATATTGATAATACAGAAGGTATTGTCTTCAGAATAAAATTAACGGATAAAACAGGAAGGTATGAGCGCATGGAGCTTGCTTCAGTTTTTGCTACCTGAGAGCGTCTTTTGGCTTTCGATGAACAGATATTGACCCGGCAGTTTATAATAAAAAAATCACTCTGAAGAAAAGTATCAAAATAATATTATCATTTGTTGCACGAGGAGGAAAGCCAGAGGTTTAACTTAAACATAAAATATAATGGAACCATTTAAAAAATTTGAGGACCTGGCGGGACACATAAAGACTATGTGAATACCAGGGTTTCCCTCGTCAAGTTGCAGATCGCGGAAAAAATATCAAAAAATTAATCTCCTCGATCATTGTTAACGCAGAAGGAAATAATAGCGCAAATAAAGAATTATTTTGACGGCGAAGAATACAGGAACGATAAAAAGAATTTAACGGTAATCCCGGCTTGAATGGACTAAACCTTAAGGTTCGTTTGGCTTTTAGCTTTTTTACTATTGTACAAAAGTGATCCGACGGTTTTGAGGTCACAAAGAGAGGTCCCGGTATTCATTGTTGCCGCTGTACCGCAAAGCACTCCAAATTGTACAGCTTCTTCAATTGTTTTGTTTTTACTAAGACTTTGAATGATCCCCGCCAGCATGCTGTCCCCGGCGCCGACAGTACTTTTAATTTTTACTTTAGGGGCGGGTAAATGTTTTGAAAGAGTTTCAGTGACCAGCAACGCTCCTTCCTCAGCAAGCGAAACAACTATTATTTTGCTTTTTCCCCTATCAACAATTGTTTTTGCTGCGTTCATGGCTTCGTCCATTGATGCCAGGTTTTTACCGGTCAATTCTGCTAATTCCTGCAAATTAGGTTTAATCAAATAAACCTCTTCCGTTAGGGCATTTTGTAATGCTTTCCCTGAGCTATCAACAATCAGTTTTATATTGTTTCGCTTCGCAATAACGGCAATGTTGGCTAAAATATCATTTGGTACGCCGGGAGGAAGACTTCCGCTGACTACCATAAAATCTGCGCGGTCATGTTCTTTGATCGTCTTTAATATTTCTTTCCATTCCTGTTCATAAATAGAAGGCCCCGGCATGGTAAATCTGTATTGCATACCCGACGACCGGTCAAAAACGATAAGATTCTCCCGCAGATGATTTCTTGTTTTAACAGCAACAGATGAAATCTTCTCGTCATCCAGCAATTGTTTATAAAATTCACCCGTATAGCCACCGGCAAAATAGATAGCAGTTGTTTCACCACCCAATTTATGGATGGCACGGCTTACGTTTACTCCCCCGCCCCCGGGTTCAAAACAGGGAGGTGCACAGCGTAATTTTTTTCCTGCAGCCAGGCTGGTAATGCTTGTACTCTTATCGATAGCCGGGTTCAATGTAATGGTGATGATCGACGTCATGGTAGTTTTAAAGCATTTTATATTATGCTGATGTCAGTGAATTGCTTTGTTCAACGTTCAGGATCAAAGTTGCGGAATGATCCTCTATACTATCATGACAGATAGCAAAGCTTTGATATGATTAAAATCATTCTCAACACTGACAGGCATTCTTTTTTCAGTGTAGCATCCTTAGGAACTTCGATCTCAAAATAATTTCTCACTTACAAATAAAGGAGGGACTATGTCAAGAGAATTAACCAGATCGACCGGTTTATTACCGACAGTCTTTGATGAATTTTTTAAACCCTGGAACGAATGGTTTGATAAAGGTAACTTTTCAGGCAGGGCATTAAATATACCCGCCGTGAATATTGCTGAAAGCAAGGATTATTATTCAGTGTCACTGGCTGTGCCGGGTATGAAAAAAGAAGACTTCAAAATTGATGTTGAAGGAAATATCCTGACCATCAGTGCAGAAAAGGAGGAAGAAGAAACCGACAAGAGGTACAATCGCCGGGAATATAATTATTCTTCTTTCAGCCGCAGCTTTACTTTGCCAGATAAAGTGAAACAGGAAGACATCCAGGCCACTTATGAACATGGTGTGCTGGCTCTTTTACTTCCCAAAAAAGAAGAAGCAAAAAAAGCAGTTACTGCAAAAAGCATCGCTGTCAAATAAGTCAACGGCGATCATTTAAAGAAAGGCAACCGTCGCGATTGCCTTTCTTCAAATGATTGTTTTCGACCTAAAAAAGGAGATGGAAAAAAATAATTTGCCATGATCGTATATGCCAGCTCTGTTAAAGCAGATGTAAAAACTTCTGTCATAAAGATGATTGACTCATCATCATTACCTAGAAAAAAGGAAGCAGTCCAAAAAGAAACGACTGTCGTGATTGAGAAAGAAAGAAAATTGCCCTTGTTTTATGAGCGTAAAATAAGAGGAAAAAAATTCGATTTATTTTGATCCGCCAGCGTTAAAGAATATTTATCATGAAAAACGCTTACACTCTGTTGAATACGCGAAAGAGTGTGCACTTAAACCTAATCCCGTTTCAAGACAGCATTTATGGCAATCAATAAAGAATGGCATTTGGCTCACCCAATGCCCAAACACGCAACACTCGAGCAAAGGCTCAAATGGCATTTAGCTCATTTAAAAAACTGTAGTTGCCGGGCCGACCTCCCTCCAAAATTAAAAGCCGAATTGAAAAAGAGAACTATCAGGATCAATCCTTGAGATGAATCATTTCTCTCACTAACCCGGCTCATATTTTCCGTCTGCAGTTGCATGTATTTTCGATTATGAAATCTTAAAAACTTAATTATGAAAAAAATCATCGCAGCTGTAGATTTTTCTCCTGCTTCAAAGAACGCGGCATATTATGCAGCTGATTTAGCTGTGCAACTAAATGCAGATTTATTGCTGGCAAATGTTATAGAGATACCGGTTGGTATTGGCGAGATGCCTGAGACCGGTTATGCAATTGACAACATGATCGTGGATTCGGAGAAAGAACTGGTAACGTTAACTGCAGAATTAGTAAAACACGTAAATAATAAAATAGCGATCGATACCAGCACTCCCATAGGATCGGTGTCGTACTCATTGCACGAACTGGCAAAGAGAGAAAACGCATTTTGTATTGTTATGGGTGCAGACAGCATGACGACGGCAGAGCATCTCATGATGAAGAATCATGCACTGGCCGCTGCACATTCCGTCACCACCCCTGTTTTGATCATTCCGCCGCAAACTTCATTTAAAGAAATCAGAAGTGTGGTTTTGGCATCTGATTTAAAAGGATACGAAAATATTAGCACCTTACAGGTTCTTAAAAATTTGTTGCGCTTGTTTAAAGTAAAGCTGGATGTTTTGAATGTAGTAGAAGGAGATCAACCTGCTTCGGAAAGTGTAACAGGTTCGCGCACCTTGCTGAATGAGCTTTGTGAATTTAATCCCGAATATCATTTTATTAATAATGACGATATAAAACAAGGAATTGAAGATTATGTAGATCGAAACCATTCTGACCTGCTTATCACAATGCCGGGAAGGCGTGGACTTTTTAATGGATTGTTTCATAAAAGTGAATCAAAGCAGCTTATCCGGCAACCTCATGTTCCTGTTTTGTCCATTTATAAATAATGTAAAAAAAGTGCAACCTGTTACAATATCCTTTAAAGAGCTCAGAATTACAGACATCCCGATAGTCGGCGGGAAAAATGATCCCCTGGTGCTATTGTTGAAATAATTTCGCTTTCTTATAAAAAAAACTCAATGGAAAAATGTTTGAAAATAAAGTGGTCATCGTAACGGGTGGCGGCTCAGGAATAGGGCAGGCAACAGCTGTTTTATATGCACAAGGAGGAGCTAAAGTAATCGTATCAGACATAGATGAAAAGGGAGGCCAGGAAACGGTTGCCTCCATTAAGAAAGCTGGCGGCGATGCATCGTTTGTGAAAACTGATGTAAGCAATCCGGAAGATTGCGAGGCACTCGTAAAAACAACCATTCGCATATATGGCCGGCTTGACATGGCTTTTAACAATGCCGGTATTGGTGGAGAGATGAACCCGATTGCCGACATGAGCGTCGAGGGCTGGCTCAAAGTGATTAATGTAAATCTCAACAGCGTTTTTTACTGTATGAAATATGAATTGCCTGAAATGCTCAAACAGGGACATGGCTCCATTGTGAATATGTCTTCGATTCTCGGACAGGTTGCATTTGGAAATTCGGCAGCTTATGTTGCTGCAAAACATGGCGTGGTCGGCATATCGCGTAATGCAGCTGTTGAATATGCAAAACAAGGTATCCGTGTAAATGCTGTTGGTCCCGCCTTTATCAATACTCCCCTGCTATCCGCATTGGACCAGAAAATGAAAGATGCCTTGGTGACCATGCATCCAATAGGCAGGTTGGGTGAAGCAAAAGAAGTAGCTGAACTGGTAGTTTGGCTAAGTTCTGATAAAGCCTCTTTCGTAACGGGAAATTATTACGCGGTGGATGGAGGATACCTCTCGGTATAACGTTACTTAAATTTTTCGAATAGATGTTATCCGGCAGAAGAAAAATTTGCCGGGGGTGATTTAAACTTTATAGAAATATAGCCTTTGTCTAAATCGAACAAAGGGCTGCCCAGAAGGAAGTTGCCTTTACTGTTCGTGATACCGAGGTATCAAATACTACAAAATTTTTAAATCATAATGTAAGTTGACCTCTACCATTTTGGGCATGCGTGCGATGAAATAGTTTTAGTTTAAAATATTTTTATGAAGAAGATTCTTATTCCCACTGATCCTTTCTGAATCAGGAATGAAACAATTGTTTCAGTTTCGCCTGAAACTTCATCTCGAACCGACGGATATAAAATACTCATAGGTGGGAAACCTTCAGAAACAAATACAGACTTTTAAAATCCTCCCTGGTGGTTATGTTTACCGATGGCCTGTTCGTCAATGAATCACCGCTCGGCAGGCTCCCTGCCGATAGATTATGGACCGGATCTTTCTATTGGTATTGAGCGGAATTATCTTCGGGGACTTTGGCGGAAAACATTTTATAAAACTCAAACCAGCCGACAACGATCAATGCTGTTCCGAAACAAATAAGGAAATCCGGAAACGTGATCAGAGAAAGTCCAAACAGGCTCCGGATAAAAGGAACCAGTAAAATGGCGCATAAAAATAAAATTGAAATAACCAAGACAGGCAGGGCGAGATTATTCTTATACCCGGCTGCCAAGCCAATGGTTTTGGTGAAGGAGCGGTTGACAAAAGTTAAAAAGATATTGCTGATGATTAAAGTGCTAAACACCATGGTGCGCGTTTCTGCGAGAGAATAATCATTGTGCATATAAATATAATAGACCGATAAAACACCCGCGGCAATGACCAATCCCTGGATAATGCTGATGAGAAGTTCCTGGTTTCGAAACAGGCCTTTATTCCCGTTTTCCGAATGATGCAGCATGATATCTTTTTCTGCCGGCTCTCTCTCATAAAATATAGAACAGGTTGGACCCATGATCAGCTCCAGGAAAATAATATGAATCGGCGTAAAAATGTTGGGATATTTCCAGCCAGCTAATAAGGGTAATGAAGCTGTCAAAATAATAGGGACATGAATCGAAATAATATACCGGATCGCTTTTTTCAAATTGTCAAAAATTTTCCTTCCCTGTTCTATTGCATCAGCCATTTTATCGAGATCGTCACCCGTTAGTATGAGGTCTGCCGCGTCGCGGGCAATTTCATTTCCCTTTTTTCCAATGGCAATTCCTATATGAGCTGATTTTAATGCAGGAGCGTCATTTACGCCATCTCCGGTCATAGCGACAATTTCATCATTTGCTTTTAAAGCTTCAATTACTTTGAGCTTTGCCTCAGGAAACATTCTTGCAAACAAGTTCGCCCGATCAACGGTCTGCCGCAATTCATTTTCATTCATTACCATGATCTGTTCGCCGGTGTAATATTTCGGGTAATCACGCATGCCAACCTGTTCAGCAATATTGATGGCTGTTTCAGGAAAATCACCGGTTATAAGCTTTACCTTGATTTTTGCGTCATAGAATCTTTTAAAAACCCCGGAAACATCTTTCTTGGGCGGATCATATAAACAAAGAAATCCTTCAAATTCCCAGTTAAAATCATTCTGCTCCTTAGGCAGCAAATCATTAACCTGTTGTGAACTGGCAACGCCCAGTATACGGAATCCCGTTTGGGCAAGTGACTTTATCTGGTTTGAGATTCGTTCTTTTTCATTTGGATCAAGCCGGCAGATGTTTAAGATTCTTTCAGCGCTGCCTTTAGCAGCCGCAATTTTTTTATTTCCAGACTGGTATATATGGGTCATCATGGGTGGGTGGCCCTGCAAAGGATAACCGTAGATCATTTTCATACTTTGAACAAATCCGTCACCGATATGTTCGTCGTATGCGTTCCATATAGCTTTCTCCATGGAATCAAAAGGATTTGTTTCGCTTGCTAATACCGCGTATTGCAAGACAGTCGTATTTTCTAATTTTTTTACTTCGTCCAGATCGATCAATGAGCCGGATTGATAATCATAAATGAACTTAACGTGCATGATGTTCTCGGTAATGGTGCCCGTTTTATCGAGACAGATCACACTGACCCTTCCCAGGTTTTCTATTGTTTGGGGCTTTCTTGAAATAATTCCAAGCCTGGCCATATGCAATGCCCCGAGTGCCATAAAAGAGGAAAATGCAACCGGGATCTCTTCGGGTATCACAGCCATGGCAAGTGTAAGGGCATATAATAAACTGGTAACTGCATTCCTTGTGTTGAGATAATTAAAGAAAAGGATGATCAGGAACGCAGAGAACCCAAATAAAGCAAGCTGCTTCACAAAACGATCAATCTGTAATTGTAGCCGCGTTTTCGAAGCATTATATGAACTTACCACCTTCCCGAGTTCTCCAAGAACAGTATGGTTTCCAATGGTGGTAACTCTTGCATAACACTGACCGGAATTAACTGTAGAGCCCTGGTACAATAAATTATTGCTTGCTGTTTCATTTTTCTCTACAGGGAAGGACTCTCCCGTGATGATTGACTCATTTACGGTAAAATCGTTTTGCTCTAATATCGTGGCGTCGGCCGGAACTTTATTTCCCTCAGATAAAATCATGACATCCCCGGGCACTAAATCAACTGAATCAATCATTCTTTCTTTTCCACTTCGGACAACAATAATTTTTGGTTCGGTAAACTGCTTCAATGAATCCAGTGCCTTTGAGCTTTTGGCTTCCTGGTAAACAGAGATGCCGGCAACAAATATCATAGCCACGATCATCATCATTCCTTCATCGTGTTTACCCAGTATGAAGTATAGGCCACAGGCAATGAACAACAAAATGAACATGGGTTCGATGATGATATCCCGTAAAATTTGAATGACTCTTCGTGAGCGCTCATGCCGGAAAATATTCTTCCCGAATTTTTCTTGCAGTATCAGTGCATCTTTCTCATCTATACCCGGGTATACGACTGGCATAATTTTTTTTGAAGATACTGTGCCGGAAACTTAATGATGATGATGATATGCGGCAGGCTGCATGACCCTTATTAGAAAAGCATTTGATCATTGTCATTGTATCAGCCAGGGGTTATGAGCTACGGAAATGATTGGCACTGACCTCGGCGCCAAACAGGTATCAGTATTTAAAATGACTAAAAACGGGAACCCTTCCCAATTGTGGTACTCCGAAAGTACATAGCTTCATACATTCTTGCAGAGTTCTGCAGAATTTGACTTTTGATAAAAAAGCAGGTTGTTCTTCGACGCTTATTTCAACGTGCTGACCAGTATAATCCGGAAATGGCTTAAGATTCACTACGTGAGTTATTCCGCACAAAGTTATCTATTTCAATTGCTTCCTGCTGATTCTATAACTAAATATGCTTCACCTATGCAAGTCACACGTTACGATTCTTCCTTATCTCTCATCTTCAACGCCCCGACAATTGACGAAATGAACTTATAAATTAAATTATTGATTCTATAATCTGAATTGAAATATTATCTTGTGCGGGTAGAATAAAACCAAAGCAACCACCTGTGCAACAAAATACTTTCAAAAGATCCGAAAAGGAAGAGTTTTTGGATAACTATTTTCTCCTGCGATTGCAACAATTGATGAGCAAGATAAATGCTCCTGAGTTGAAAAACAGGAAAGATCATGTCGAAAACATTTATGACTCGCTGATGGATATTGCCGATGAATACCAGGCTGTCATGATAGAGAACGAGGAAGAACACTATTGGGAATCGATAGAAATGTGGGCTGACGAGTTAAAGCAAAGAAATGCGGTCAGGTGGGTGAATGATACCATGCAGGAACAATAAATAGAAAGCTACTCCCGCCCTGCTTACTTAAAGATCTTTCCCAGGAAAAAATTGGTCACCTCAACGGCAATTAAAATAATCACGATCCATTCAAGCAACAAGCTTGTGCGATATTGAAGAATATCTTTAAAAAGTTCAAGATTATCTTTTACAATTTGAAGTCCTTCAGACACATCCCGGGATCGATCCTGGAGATCAAAACTTTTCTTTAACTCATTGTGAAGTTTATCCAGTTGTTCGTTTTCCCAGGTCTCCGGCGGTGAGTCAAAGATGTAAAGATTTTCGGCTATCCGGTTTTTCAGCAATAGAGTCTTGCCGATAAATTTTTTAAGCTTACGTGCGGATATAATGAGCCTTCCTCTTCTGGCAAGTAATTGTGTATAAGAATTAGTTTCTTCCAGTAATTTTTCCGTTTGGTCAGAATAGTAGTCAAGCGTTACAGATTGCGAGACGTTCAACATGATCATGCGTATCACTTCAGGGTTATCATTTTTGATCTCTACTTTATTGTGGCTGATCTTATTTTCAGCAGCGTTTGTTTCTACAATTAGTTCATCATTAAAATCGGAAGTGAAAAAATTCCTGCAATACGGTTGAAGAATTTCAAAGAAAGATAAGATTTCATCCGGCTTATAATTGAAGAAACTGATAACGCCATATCTGAATAGATATAAATATCGGGCGGAACTCATTTCATAAAACAATTCACTGGCGTCTTTGTAAAGCAGATTGCCATTGATCGCCTGCTTTATATTTTTTATATCAATAAAGTCGGCCGTCTGGTATGAAACAACCTTGTATACATTCATCACAGTAAAAGTACAGAGAAGGAAAATAAGAGAGCTGTAGAGCAGGAACGTGAAATTTCACTTCCTATTTTTCGCCTTCTTTGCGGCGTGATATTTGTCACTCATTTTTTGTGGTGTTTGTCATTGTTTTTCGCTTTCCTGTTGCAGTAGCTTTCCAATATAAATCAACAAATAAGTTTAAACATCATGGAAAAAATTAGCAACACAGTAGAAATCGTGAAATCCTTACCGGATTACGCACCCATACCTAAAACAGCACTCGGGCCGGCTCTGAATGAGCAAGGCTACTATGTCGGACGCGTTGAGAGGAACTTATATTGGGTTACTGACGGTGTCTACCAGTCGGCGTTTCTGACAACTAAGGACGGCGTCATACTGCTCGACGCCCCGCCAACAATCGGTCACAACATTCAGCGGGCTGTTGACAAGATCGCTTCAGACAACGGTGTCAGTAATAAAATCACGCATCTTATCTACTCTCACCATCACGCCGATCACGTCGGTGCCTCATCGCTGTTCAACAAAAATGTAACTCGTATCGGACACGAAGAGACACGACATCTCCTGTTGCGTGACAACGATGCTGCCAGGCCAGCCCCGGACGAGATTTTCCAGGACAAACGGATACTGAACATTGGAGGCGAACGCATCGAGCTGGCATGGCACGGCACCAATCATTCACCCGACAACATATATATTCACCTGCCTGATCACGACACGCTCATGCTCGTTGACCTCGTCCTCCCGGGTTGGGCGCCCTTTGATATCTTCAACCTCAACGAAGACGTCCCCGGCTCCATCAAAGCTCCCGAGATCGCCTTGTCTTATAACTGGAAGCACTTCATTGGTGGCCACATGGGCAGACTCGGCAATCGCAACGACGTCACTACATACCAGCAATATGTAGCTGATATCATTGCCAACATTAAAGCGGCAATGAGCACTGTCGATCCTACTCCTTACTTTCAGAAGTATGGTGAGAATGCCTGGGCAGCAGTGAAGGGCTATCTTGATGAGGTGACTGACGTTGCTGCAGCGCCCGTCATTAAGAAATATACCGGCGTGCTTGCCGCCGCTGACGTGTACACCAAGAGCACCACCTACTGGATCATGGAATCTCTTCGCCTTGATCTCGGCTTCGGCTCCATGGTGCATCCATGACACACGTAAGCACACAGATGAATATTCATCAGCATAGAGTCCACAAGCGATGCCATGAAAAGTTGCAGTATAAGTGTGCGACGCAACGAAGAT
>Ga0157374_10000980_pt1 | contig 24780 bp, 14 predicted proteins | sample M25metaG_FD_115308 | JGI IMG/M metagenome (GOLD analysis project Ga0157374, IMG submission 115308) | Miscanthus rhizosphere microbial communities from Kellogg Biological Station, Michigan, USA - M2-5 metaG | ecosystem: Host-associated > Plants > Roots > Rhizosphere > Soil | place: USA: Michigan... | reverse complement strand
TAACACCATGCATGGTAAGGTTGCCGGTAAGTTTATACTTGTTAGTTCCATCTGCCTTTATTGATGAACTTTTGAAAATGATAGCCGGGTATCTCGCAGCATCAAAAAAGTTAGCACTTTTTAAATCATTATCACGCATTTCAACTTCCGTGTTGATTGAAGACACATCAGCTGAAAGTTCAAAAACGGCATCACTAAAATCAGGGTTTGTTGCAGTTATGGTCACGTTAAAATTTCTGAACAGACCGTCTACATCCGAAAGCAAATGATGGGTAACCGTAAACTTAAGTTTGGAATGCATTTTATCATTTTTCCACGTAGCCGTTTGGGCAAATAATGAGGTTTGTAAAAGCAGGAGAACCGCAAATAATAATAATTTCTTCATGTTTAATAATTGTTTTGAGTTTAGTTAAATGAATACTTAAAATTTTACAAATTTGAATTCCAAATGCTTAATTTGAGATCAGGAAGCCTGGGGTAAAAATAGAGTGGAATTCATTCCAATATCTTGATGTGAATCAAGAAATTATATTGATTTCGGTCAATGAATCGATGGTTAAGATTCAATCTTTTTAACAGAAAGTTTCTTTCTGATGCGGCTCAGCGTTTCGGGGGTCAACCCGATATAGGAAGCGATCATATGCTGCGGTACGCGCTGCATAATATCCGGATAAACACTTAGCAGCTTAGTGTATTTTTCTTCGGTTGATAGTGTGAACATGTCTATTAACCTTTTTTGCAGAGAAATATATGCGCCTCGATACTGCGTGTAGTTAAATTTGAAAAATTCGGGAACTGCGGTCTCCAGATGTACATGTGCAGTTTTGCTCATCAATATCAATTCAGAATCTTCTAATGCATCAATATTCATATTAGATCTTTCTTCAGTGATAAAACTGGATATATCAGAAATAAACCATCCCTCCGGCGCAAATTGAATAATTCGTTCGTTGTTTTTTTCATCTACCAAATACGAGCGCAGCATGCCCTTACTGACAAACGCCACCGATTTGCAAATGTCTCCTTCCTGCAAAAAATATTGGTGTTTTCTTATCTTCTTTACAATAAGATGCTGCCTGAAAATTGCTTTATCAGCGTCTGTGAGTGTAATCACTTTTGATAGCTTATCGAAAAAATTATCGAGCATGGTTGTCTAAACTGCTAATTTAACTTTTTTTGTTCGATGAGGTACATTGGCCTGGGTTATTCTTGAAAGGGATGCAGTTTTGCTTAACTATTCATAAAAAAGCAAGTTTAACATTGCTGATTTTTATTAAATACTGATAATAAAGGCAATCGATTGGGTGAAAAACCTTTACAAATACTTTACAACGAAATTTTTCGCTTTATATATTTTTAACCAGGCCATTTGCGCTAAGCGGTACACTCAAACATATCACTCGCAGATGTGTATATAGGAAAACGCACTCAAAAAATGCCCGATCATCCCAATTACGATTTATTGCTGAAAGAAGTGGAAAAATTCGTGGTTTCTTTCTACAAGAATCATCACGATGACAGATTATTTTATCATAATCTTGAGCACACACAAGGCGTAGTAAAAGCAGCCGTGCAAATTGCCGCCCATTTTCAGCTTAGCGAATCCGATCAGTTCACGGTTCTGGCCGCCGCCTGGTTCCATGATTGCGGATATTGCCAGGGCGGCCCTTCCGATCATGAAGAGAAAAGTGCGTTGATCGCGGCCGATTTCCTGAAGGATTGTGGTTTGGATGAAAAGGTATTAAATAATATAACCGATTGCATCCTGGCGACAAAACTCCCACAAGACCCTAAAACCCAGATGGAGTCTATTCTGTGTGATGCTGACTTATATCACCTTGGCAGTGACGACTTTATACAAAAAAATAAGTTGCTGCGCAAAGAGACTGACGCGCTGAATGCGTCGAAGACGAAAAAAAAGGTATGGCGGCAAAGAACCATACAGTTTTTAAAAGAACACGAATATCATACGGACTTCTGCCGGCTTTTACTCACCGCAAAAAAAGAAGAGAACATTCGGAGGTTAATGAAGGGCGATGATGTGGTACGGGAAGAAGCCGACGCGACACCTCAAACTGAAACTGGTTTCCCAGCGCCAGAACCTATATTTAAAGATGAAAACAACGAAGACCGGATACTGAAAGGCGTTGATACGATGTTCCGGATCATATCCAATAACCAGCAAAGATTGAGCAATATGGCTGACAGTAAAGCGCATATCATGATATCTGTAAATGCTATCATCATATCACTCGTAATTAGTTTGATATTGCGGCAAATCGAGAAACACCAACAATTAATCATACCGGCAATACTGCTTTTAACGATAAATCTTGTCACCGTCGTTTTTGCCATACTGGCAACCAGGCCGGTTTTGCCCGATGGGCAGTTTACTCCCGAAGACATCGAAACTAAAAACGTCAATCTTTTGTTTTTCGGCAATTTTTACCGGATGAAGCAGGACGAGTACCTATCGGGCATGGTTAAAATAATGAATGACAAAGAGTTCCTATACAGATCTCTGGCAAAAGACGTTTACGGGCAGGGTATTGTGCTGGGCCGCAAATACAGGCTGCTTAGAATCGCCTACAATGTCTTTATGTTTGGTTTAATTGTCTCGGTAATTGCTTTCGTTCTCGCTGCGCTAAGTTAATTTTACTGCTTAAGGGGGCGTCTTTTGGCCTTCGTTAAAAAGCTAAAACAATCGGGGCTCTGCATTCATTTTAACATAGATAGTTATAATCTGAATCTGTTAAACATGAAAATTATAGCCGGAATAACCGTGGCTGCTTTTGGCGCAGCAGTCGTTTTGTCAGCCTGCATACAAAAATCGTCTTATAGAAGTCCCGCGGGTTTTGATCTCGGTAAACCTATTAAATATGTTGTTCCTGCGGAATTAACAGAAATTTCAGGCGTTGCCTTCAACAAAGGTAAAAACGATATTATTTATGCTGAAGACGATGAAGAAGGCAGGGTCTATTACTTTAAGCCTGGCGATAAGGCAGTGAAATCTACCGTTTTTAAAGATAAAGGCGATTTCGAAGATATAGCGGTATGCGGGCCACAGGTTATTATGCTGCAAAGTAAGGGGGTGTTGTTTACCATACCCTTTTCAGAAATCGGAAAACCCCAAACGGGCAGCGCAAAGAAATGGGAAAACTTGCTTCCTGAAGGCGAATACGAGGGGATGTATGCTGATGAAGACGCAAACCAGGTATATGTACTATGCAAACATTGCAGCATCGATAAAACCAGCAAGCAATGCAGCGGCTTTATCTTTAATGTGACAGCTGACGGCAGTTTAAAAAATTCCGGCGATTTTAAACTTAACGTTAAGCATATCGAGGATCAGCTACACACAGATAAAATAAACTTTCACCCTTCAGCACTGGCAAGAAGTCCGCTTACTCATGATTGGTACATTCTCTCATCGGTCAACAAACTACTGGTGGTTGCGGATGAAAAATGGAAAATTCACAATGTGTGTGTATTGGATCCGGATATTTTTACGCAACCGGAAGGGATGGCCTTTGACAGCGGCAACGACCTGTACGTTTCCAACGAAGGACATAGCGCCACCAGCGGCAATATAATGAAGTTCGCTTATAAAAAATCAGCCAAATAATGAAGCGGATATTATTGACGGCGTTTTGGGTGCTGCCGCTTGCGGTATATGCACAAGATAATATTGTCTACCGCGTGATATTGATTGGCGATGCAGGGGAATATAGCAAAAGACAAAACGGCGTTATTATTGATGCCGCCGGTAAAATCCTGAAAGGTAAAACATCAGTATTCTATCTTGGCGATAATGTATATCCTATCGGGATGGGTTTGCCGGGCAGTAAGGAAGAGGATACCACAAAAAAAATTCTGCAGTCGCAATTTCAGCCAATGAGAAAGAACGGCGCCCGTGTTTATTTCGTGCCTGGAAATCACGATTGGGACCGCATGGGGCCAAAGGGCTTGGCCAAGATCAAAAGGCAATGGGAATATTTGACTGAACAAAAAGACTCTTTGCTTAAAGAAATACCGGCAAACGGCTGCCCCGATCCAACCGAGGTCCAGGTATCCAAAGACATGGTGGTTATTGCGTTCGACTCCGAATGGTGGCTTTATCTTTACAATAAGGATAATCCGGATGGGGACTGCGACTGTAAAACGGATGGCGAAATTATTAATCGGTTCAGAGAACTGCTTTACAAAAACAGGAACAAGATCATTATCCTGGCAGATCATCACCCATTTGAAACCTATGGCCACCATGGCGGTTCTTACATCTGGCAGGACTATGTATTCCCGTTAACGTCTGTTAAAAGCAGCCTGTATATCCCGCTACCCGTTATAGGTGCGTTATATCCTCCTTTGCGAACCTGGTTTTCAAACCCGGAAGACAGCGGTCATCCTCTGTACCGGAATATGGTCGGGCAAATCGACGGTGTTTTTGCCGGCGACCCGAATGTGATCCATGTGTCCGGCCACGAGCATGGATTGCAATTCATTAAGGATAAAAAACGGATCCAGATCGTCAGCGGCGCAGGAGCCAAAGGAGCTGTAGTACGAAAGGGCAAACATGCGCTATTTGCCCAAAGACTACCCGGGTATGTCATCATCGATCAGCTGGCAGACAAAAGTTTACATTTTTCAATTTACGCCGATCCGGATAGCAGCTTTAAAGCGTTATTTACCTATCGGAAGCCGTTTGAACCAATAAAGATCCCTGTTAAAAAAAGCGAAGAGGTAATAGCCGGGGACAGCATTATGGCGGCTGCCCGTCCGGATTTTGACCGGGTTGGGAAATTACATAAGCTTTTTTACGGCGAAAATTACCGTAAAGAATGGGCGACACCCGCAAAGCTGCCGATCATCAGGATCAGCTCCTACAAAGGAGGGCTTACTCCTGTCAGGTTCGGGGGCGCCCACCAAACCAGTTCGCTGCTGCTGAAGGACCGGGATGGAAAGGAATATATTTTAAGTAATATTCAGAAATACCCGCTGATTTTATTACCGACTGCCTTAAGGGAGACCTTTGCCAAGTCCTGGCTGAAAGATGCGATGTCGGCACAACATCCTTACGCAGCTGTTATGGGGCCGGTGATTGCCAATGCGGTAAAAGTAAAACATACCAATCCCACCATAGGCTGGATAGCACCCGATGACAGATTGGGTTATTATGAAAAGGAATTTGCCGGAACCATTGGCATTATTGAAGACAGGGAGCCTGGGGACAGTTCAATAAACACCGGTAATATGTTGAAGCAACTCGACAAGAGCTATAATAACCGGATAGATAGTGTAGAATTCCTGAAGGCCAGGCTGCTGGATTGGTTTTTGGGCGATTGGGATCAGCATGAAGACCAGTGGCGCTGGCAAGCTACTCATCGCGGAAGAACAAAATATTATACGGCGATACCTCATGATCGCTCGGCTACTTTTTTTATTAGCGAAGGTATTATTCCTAAAATAGCATCAGGGCAATACGTTGCAAGGTTTTTAAAAGGATATAATGCCGGTTCACATACCATTAATGGTTTTTATCTCAACGACCATGCGCTTAATACGCGGTTTATGACCCAGATAGGCTATGAACAATGGATGAGTATTGCAAAAAACTTTGCGTCCGCTCTTACTGATAGCGTCCTCGAGGCCGCATTACGCCGTTTGCCGCTTAGCATTTATAAAATACATCACCAGCGGTTAATTAAACAAATGAAGAGGCGAAGAAATGAATTGGTAAAATCTGCCGATACTTATTACCGTTTTTTCAATAGGCGGGTCGATATTAAAGCCTCGGATGAGACAGAATATTTCCTGGTCAAAGATACGCTGCAGGGAAGTCTGATGGTACGGGTCAGTAAACAAAAAAACCAGAAGCCTTCGGAAGTGCTTTTTGCAAGGGTGTTTGATCCGGCCATAACTAAGGAGGTCCGTATCTATGTTTCTAAAGGCGATGATTCCATTACGGTAGATAACAAGTCATCTCATATCAAAATACGGCTAATTGGCGGCGTCGGGCATAAGCTATACGATTTGGAAAGCGGCAACCGTAAAGTAAATGTATATGAAAAACTTAAGTCGGCTACATTTACCGGTCCCGATGCTTCCCGAATTGATAAGCACTTGTCCAATGACACTACCAATGTCAGTTATGTACCCACTAATTTGTATCACACCTTTATTCCCCTGTTAAAAACCGGCTATAATGCCGATCAAGGTTACTATATCGATGCTGGATTTCATTTTTTGCACCAGGGTTTCAGAAAGCAACCCAACAGTTCCCAGGAAGTTACTGCGGAGCATTCATTTGGCAATGGATCGTCGCGGCTGAGTTATACAGGGTCATGGCTAAATTCAATAGCTAAGGCTCATGCAGAAGTCCAGGGGAGCATCTACTTCCCCAAAGTCATCAATTTTTTTGGCAGGGGTAATTCCACCGCCTATCTTAAAGAACAGGAAGGCGCAAATTTTTACCGGTATAAATTTACTTTTTTTACTACAGACGCCACGCTGAGGTTTCAAAACCTGGCTGGCAACACCATCTTAAAAATAGGCCCTTCATTCCAATACTATCATTATGTGCCGGGTGACGAAAATCACTTGGTCGATCATAGTGCACTGATCCACAGCTATGACAGTGCGACCATCTCAAAAGATAAATATCATCTTGGATTTGTGGCAACGTATACGGACGACAAACGGAATAACAAGATGTTAACTTCGTGGGGAGTATATGTCAATATCAGACTTCAGGCCTATGCTGGCTTAGGCGATTATTCAAAGTCTTTTATACAGGTTATCCCGGAAGCAATTCTTTATGAAAGTTTCGATACCCGCTCAAACTTTGTTTTGTCAGAAAGGCTGGGCGGTGGACTTACCGCCGGTAAGACGGCTTCCTATCAGTCTTTATTTCTTGGCGGGGAAGCAAATCTGCCGGGCTTTAAGGAAGAACGTTTTGCCGGTCAGCATATGCTATATAATAACCTGGAGTTACGGGTTAAGCTGGGCACTTTTGCATCGTATATTTTGCCGGGTCAATTTGGTGTAACCAGCTTTCATGCTATCGGCCGCGTTTGGGAAAAACGCGAACCGTCGGGTGGATGGCATAACGCTGTTGGTGGTGGTCTTTATTTTTCGCCTGCTGATATGGCCTTATTGCAGATTAGAGGCGCATTTTCTTCAGATGGATTTTATCCTTATGTGAATTTTAGCTTAACATTTTAACATGAAAACAAAAGTGATCGGCACGAAGGCAAAACAGAGGTCGCAAGAAATTGTGAAAGGCATTTTGTCGATCAAAACTTTTGTGGACTACCTTAAAAAGAGGATTGGAAATGAACAGACTATCAAGTCAGAGTTTTATCGTTTCGTACTTAAAAAGATTGCTCGATATGAAGAGCTTGCTGACGGTGTGATCGGCATGGACAACATAAAAAAATACACCAATATTTTTGAACTGATTTATGCAGCGCTGACCACGGCGACAGAGAGCAATAATAAATTCTCCTGGGCCATTGCGGCACCTACGCTTTCAAAGGTTATCTATGGTACTGATGATTTTTTTTATTTTCTGGACCAACATCAAAAGGGCGAAAATGAAGCCGCGCGCGGGACCGACGCATTATTTGCTTCCAGGGCCATTGACTATGTTTACCGCCTGATCCTGCAGAAATTGTATCATTTTCCGGCGGATATACATAATGACACCGTTTATTCATACAGGCAGCCAAACAGCGATATTCTCAAATATAACCGGCTCCATATTGATACCACCTTTATTGAGGTCATATCCAATGCGGAATTGCCCGAAATAAATGCCGAAAAAATAGAAATTTGTTTGTACGAGGGGCGCGGCATGGAAACGCTGAGCGATATTATACCGTTGTCCATGTTTACGTTGGAGGGGTTTGCGATCATTACAGTTGACGATTTTTCAGCAGAACAGGCGCTGCAAACTATCCGGGATTTGTTAGTAACCTATACCTCCAGCCAGGAGCGTTTATACAGGCAGGTGATCAAAGCACTGCAAATTATCGCCGGTAATACTTCGGTGGAATTCGGGCTCCTTCCTTTTATCGAACTGAACGGGCGACTGTTGCTGAAAGGGAAAGAATGCAGCAACAGTCTCATCGTTAAGTCCGGGCGTAAATTTGGCCGGGGTGACGATGATAGCGAAGCTTTTTTAAATGAATATGTCAAAAGGCCAACCGCGCTTTTTTTCAGCACAATTTCCACCGGGAAAATAGAGCGATATCCTTTTTTGGAAGCGATAAAGAAAGCAGGCGTTACTTCTTATGCTATTCTGCCTATTTTTTATAACAGCCAGATAGCTGGTATCATGGAAATGTACTCTGCGCAGAAAACGATCTTTTATGAAAAATTATTATCCCGCCTGCAAACGGCCGTTCCCTTATTATCCCAATTGCTTCAGGACAGCGCTTTACAGTTCGAAGCCAGGTTGGATCGTGTCATAAAGAACAAGTTCACCACAATTCAGCCGTCAGTTGAATGGAAGTTCAATCAGGCAGCAGGCGGCTATCTGTCAAGTAAAACACAGGGGAACGATTTGGAAATAGAACCGGTTTCCTTTGAGAACGTGTTTCCCTTATTTGGTTCGATTGACATCCGTGATTCTACTATTCAGCACAATAAGGCTTTAAGAGGCGATATTAAAATATTGAATAAAATATTGGCTGCGTTCTCCAAAAATTACAAAAAAGTTGCCGGCAAGACCGCACACATGCAGTCCGTTTTAAAATCCTGGAAAAAGGAATTAAAAGAGCAGCTCAAATCAAATAATGAGAACCAGATCAATGATTATATACAGCATGTGATCACGCCGGAAGTGGAAGAATTGGCTTCCTTATTTCCTCAGCTTGGCAAGTCCTTACAGTACTACCGGGATGCAATAAATGAAAAAAACGGCCTGATATACAGCAATCGCCTTGCGCTTGAAGATTCATTGAGAATGTTAAACAATTCTCTGGCTAAATACTTTGACCGTGCACAGGTGATACTTCAAAAAATATATCCCTGTTATTTCGAGAAATTCCGATCGGATGGCATCGAATATGATATTTACACCGGCCAGTCCATCGCCCCCGGTCGCCGGTTTACCGCCGGACACCTGAAAAAATTCAGGATGTGGCAGTTGAAGTCTATGGTTGACATTTGCCATCTCACCAGGAACCTGATGCCCAAATTATCTCGTCCTCTCAGAACGGCCCCCCTTCTATTTATTCATTCCGGCAAAATCAACATTTGTTTCAGAAGTGACGAAAGGCGCTTCGACGTCGAAGGTTTTTACAATATAAGATACGAGGTGATCAAAAAAAGAATAGATAAGGTCAGAATTAAAAAAACGGAAGAGCGGCTGACGCAGCCTGATAAGATAGCCCTGGTCTACTTTAACGATTCGGACGCGGAAGATTTCCTAAATTACATTTCGGTTCTTCAAAAGGACAAAGTTTTGAAAGATGACCTGGAGCGCGTTGAGCTTGAAGAATTACAAGGTGTTACCGGATTAAAAGCATTAAGGGTAAGTGTAAACTACCAGGAATGATATCATCCTGAACAATCTTCTCTGTATCGTGTTAAATAACTGGCATTTGTATTTGTGGAACCGGGAAGGCGAGTTATAGAAAGATCAACTGCCGGTATACATTATGAAATGGATATTCTTTCTGGCGATTTTTTTTTCACTGACCCGGACCACTAAGTGCTATTCGGCTTTACGGCGGGATACAGACAGTGTAAAAGTAGCGGCGCAGCCCGCATTCAATAAAAAAAACGGTATTCATAAAGTACTTTTCGGCAAAAACTACCGGGCGATCTGGGCAACGCCTGTACCGATGAGAGTTGTACATATTGCGTCGGAAAAAGGCGGATTATCAATTACCGGCCTGGGTGGCGGAAAGCAAACCCGAACGATTCAATTGAAGGATTCTGCCGGACATGAGTGGGTGTTGCGCACCGTTGATAAATTCCCCGAGCGTAACCTGCCGGAAGTCATGAAACACACCATCGTGCAGGATATACTGAAGGACAGGGTTTCGACATCCAACCCCTTCGCGGCACTAACCGTACCGCCTATGGCCGAAGCTTTGGGTATTCCGCATACCCATCCTGAAATCGTGTTTGTTCCGGATGATCCGGCATTGGGGAAGTACCGCAAAGAATTTGGTGGCCAGGTGTTCCTGCTGGAAGAAAAGGAACCCCTGGATAGTACGAAAACAGAAAAAACGGAAAAAGTACAGGAGGAGTTAGAGAAAGACGATAAGGTGCGGGTTGACCAGAAACTATTGCTGCGTGCAAGACTGCTTGACATGATTATCGGCGACTGGGACCGCCACGGCGATCAATGGAAATGGGAAATGTATAAAGATTCGGCAGGCATCATCTATGAACCCATGCCCCATGACCGTGACAAGGTTTATTATTCCACTTCTGGCGTATTTCCCTGGTTTGCGGCGCAAATCAGGCCTCAGCTACAAACCTTCGGCGAACACATCAAGCATATCGCCAAATGGAATTTAAACAATATTTACTTTGATTTCTATTTCCTGAACCGGTTAGATCGCCGTGAATGGGAGGAGCAGATCGAATACATACAGCGCAAACTTACCGATAGCATTATCAATGCGGCCGTAAAACAATTGCCTGCAGACATTTACGCGTTATGCGGCGCTGAAACCACCCGGGAAACCATTGCCAGGCGAAACCATATCAAAGACGACGCGATGGCTTATTACCATTTCCTCGCCCGTAATGTGGACATCCCGGCATCCGATAAAAAGGAAAAGTTTTCAGTAAAACAAGAGGACGATGGCGCAGTGAGCGTCCGCGTCAACCGGCTGGAAAAAGATTCCGTCGGTGAGCAGCTGTATGAACGAAAATTTGATCCTAACGAGACAAAGGAAATCAGACTTTATGGTTTGGCTGGCGATGACCTTTTTTCCGTCAGCGGTAAACAATCGTCTCCAATTATTATAAGAATGATCGGCGGGGATGGTCATGACGTGTTCCAGGTGGATTCTGCCTTAAGAAAACCGGGCAAACATATTATTTACGACCGTTCTGATCAAAAGAACACCTACCCCTTGCCCGGCACTGCCAGGTTACTGGCCTCAACTGATTCAACGGTTAATATTTATGATAAAAAGGCCTATAAATTCGATCATTTTCACCCGCTGGTCAGTTTGGGTTACAATACAGAAGATGGCGTCCGGTTGATCGCCGGCTACACCGTCGAAAAATATCGGTTTAAAACAGAACCTTATTTATACAGGCAGGAATTCCAGGTTGGTTATACTTTGTCCAAAAAGTCATTCATTTTTACCTACAAGGGCGATTTTAAAAAAGTAGTAGGGAATAACGACCTTGGAATAAACATCCTTGGACGCGGCCCCAAAAACGTGAACAATTTTTTTGGTCTTGGAAACGAAACGGTGTTTGTTAACCAGGGAGAAAAACGATTTGACTATTACCGGAACAGATACGACTACATTGTAGCAGACATCCGGTTATATCATCAGTATGGCAATTGGCGGGTAAGCGGTGGGTTCGTCGGACAATATTATACCAGTTCTGCCGGCAACAACGGCAATAAATTTTTCAATGAATATAACCAGGAACATCCCGGACTTAATTTGTTTGCAACCAAACTTTATGCAGGCCTTATTGCGGGGGTGAACTACGATACGCGCAACAGCAGCTCATATCCCACCAGTGGTGTATACTGGAAAAATACGCTTACCGGACTAAAAGGGCTTAATATTGCAGATCATACTAATGGGCAGTTATTATCAGTATTCTCCTTTTACTTTAATCCAGGCAAAGATTCAATATTAGTTATAGCCAACAGAATCGGAGCAGGGCATTTTGTAGGCCAGGGCGAGTTTTTTCAAATGATGAACCTGGGCGGACTGCTTAGTTTGCAAGGCTTCCATACCAGCCGGTTTATTGGCAATTCTATCCTATTTAACGATCTGGAAATGCGCCTTAAGCTTTTCGACTTCAATAACTATGTTCTTGCAGGCAAACTGGGCGTGATCGTTTTTAATGACGCCGGCCGTGTTTGGTTATCGGGGGAATCCTCGAACACGGTGCATGATAGCTATGGTGCGGGTTTATTTATAATTCCCTATAATAAGTTTATTCTTTCAGCTGTAATAGGTCAATCCCGTGACGGTAATCTACTTTATTTGACTACTGGATTCAGGTTTTAAGAGTTGATTCTTCGTAAATCACCCACACTAAACAAGATACAACTCCCCTGTATTGCAAAAACTTTTGTTGTGCGTTGGCTTCTATCTGAAATGAGGTACTTATTGCTGGTTATAAATAATCTTTCCATCTATCATTATTAATAAACTTTTTGTTGAAGGCAGCTGTTCTTTCGGCCTGGCTAATGGCACAATGTAACTTCCTTGACATTCATACTTTATTAACGCTAACCAAATTCAGCATTAATAAACATTGTTTATAATTGCTGAACATTTCCTGATACTTAATAATATCAGTTTATAGCTATGAAAATTTCACAATCTATTTTTATTGCAAGTGCATTTTTGCCCTTTTTACTTTTAGGCAGTCAAAGTATACAAGCTCAGGCACCAAAAACTCCTGAATTACGAAAGGATGTCAAGGCCCCTATAGACACGTCTTGGAATCTTTCTGCCGGCGACAAAATGTTTGCAAACAGCCAAACATTCGATCCTGCAGGGCAAAGCCTTGACTTAGCCAAAGGCACCAGGGTATTGAATTTGAAACTGGCCCGGCAAAATGAATTTCTCATCTCAAAAAACAACAATGGTTTATCCGTTATTAATGCGGGCAACTTTAAAGTAGTTAACCAGTTTGAGTATGAAAAAGACGAATCAGGTTCCATGTATGGCCTCGCGGTTTGTAGCAACGATTCGACTGTTTACTTTACCGGTGCGAAAAAAAGCTTATATATAGGAAACATTAATAAATACGGCGTATTTAACCTTACAAAAAAAATTGATTTATCTGTTGACAAGAAAACTGCAGCACCCTTAGGTATAGGGCTGATTGATAACAATATTGCTTACGTGGCGCTCGCGATTCCTAACCAGGTAGCAGTTGTAGATGTTTTTAAAGGTAAAGTGCTAAAAAAAATCCCGGTTGGCGTTTGCCCTTATGCAATCATTATAAGTAAAGATAAAAGGTTTGCGTTTGTAAGCAATTTCGGTGGCCCGCAAGCCAAAACGGGAGACAGAACACAGGAATCTGCCGGAACAAAAGTTGCTGTAGATGACCGTTCTATAGCGTTGCGCGGTTCTGTTACAGTAATTGATATTCGTTCCAGAAAAGTAATTAGTGAGATTACGACCCGCATATACCCTGAATCAATGGTATTATCGCCCGATGGCAATCTGCTTTATGTAACCGATGAAAGTGGTGACGGTATAAGTGTGATAGATGTCAAAACTTTTAAGGTTGTACAAACTATTGATACAAAACCAGATCCGTCTCTGCCTTATGGAAGCCTTACGACGGCATTAACGTTCAGCCCAAACGGGAGAGTATTATACGCTGCTAATGCAGGTAATAATTCAATCGCGCTCATTAACCCTAGACAACCACAAAAAGGCCCGTATGGGTTTATAGCGGGCGGCGGATTTCCTGGTGCGGTGTGTGCGACTGATCACGATCTATATATCGGTAATGTCACCCCCCTTAAACAGGGTTCCTTACAAAAGGTTGCACTTCCCGGCAATAAGTCGCAGTTGGATGAATATAGTGCAAAGGCCGAAAAAGGGTTTCATTTTATAGAAATGCTAAGGGCGCAGGCTGAAGCGAATTTAAACGCCATGCCTGAGCCGGTTCCGGCGAACGTAGGCGAGCCTTCCCCTATAAAACATGTTGTTTACATTATTAAGGAAAATAAAAAATTCGACCAGGAATTAGGTGATCTTGGAAAAGGAAATTGCGACTCCTCGCTCGTTGAATTTTCAAAGCAGGTGACACCCAATGCGCACAGTCTTGCTGAACAATTTGTTTTATTGGATAATTATTATTGTAATGGCATTAACTCAAGCGATGGCCATCAATGGGCAACCCAGGGTATTACCACGCCGTACCACGAAAAAGATTTTTCAGCCGGGCGTTGTGCTTATGATTTTGGCACAGATCCCTTATGTTTTGCCGGCTGTGGTTTTATTTGGGATCACCTGTTGCGTAAAGGCATTTCTTTCAGAAATTTTGGAGAATTTGATTTAGCAGAAGTGACCAAAGGCAAAAGCTGGAAAAATTTATATAATGGATGGAAAGATAAAAGCGACTCCATTTGGTACAAATGCGCCTACCCGATAAAAAGCCTCGAAAAATATAGTGATTTGCGTTTTCCTGGTTGGAATTTGACTATTCCGGAACAAATCAGGACTGATGTATTTATTAAAGCGTTAAAGGAATATGAGGCAAAAGGTAGCTTCCCTGATTTTACTATTATTTATCTGCCTAACGACCACACCAGCGGGCACGACGAAAATCTGCCTACTCCACGCGCTTATGTAGCTGATAATGATTTGGCAACCGGCAGGGTAATCGAGGCGCTTTCAAAAAGCTCTTTTTGGAAAGATATGGCCATTTTTGTAAATGAAGATGACCCGCAAAGCGGCACAGACCATGTTGATGGTCACCGGTCGGTATGCTTTCTTGCAGGCCCTTATGTGAAACGTAATATCATCGTTAGCAAATTTTATAACCAGGCATCTGTGCTACACACAATTTGCCAGATATTTGGCGTGCAGCCCATGAATCAAATGGTGGCAATGGCTCCGTTAATGACAGATTGTTTCAAGGAAAATCCTGACTATACGGCTTACACTTCTTTAAGGCCAGCCATTGCTATAAACGAAATGAACCCGCCGAAGAAAAAGATAGCTAGTAAAACAACGGCAAAGTTGGCGCCTTTAACAGAGAAAATGGATTTTTCCAGACCAGATCTAAATGATAAAGATGCTTTAATATTTAGCGAGTATATATGGTCTACCATTTACGGTGACAAGCCTTTTCCCAGAAAGTACTTCGGGGCGCATGGAAAGGGTTTAAAAGCACTCGGGCTTAAAGCAGACCCTAAGTCAAAGGATGATGATGATTAACGCTAATTCATTTATAAAATAATTCAAGAAATTGCCTTTATTTACATAAACATTCAACCCCATATCTTGCCGGAGATGAAAACTAATTTTTTAATTATAGCGCATCAATATTGAAAAAATAAAAACGATATTAGATGATTATAAACCCATGAGGGTTTCCAAAGAGTATCGGAAAATAATGAAACGCTTACCTTTCCTTGCCTGTATAGTCTTACTGGCTATTAGCTGCAAAAAGCCTTTTACACCTGTACTCAATCAGTCAGATCGAAAATTCCTGGTTATAGAAGGAATTATAAATGGGAATGATTCAACATTTATAAGGCTCAGCCGTACCAAGAAAATGGACACATTGAGAACTGTTTTAGCAGAAACCAGTGCACAGGTAACTGTCGAAAATAATGCAAACGCGCGTTTTCCATTGACCGAAATCCGAAACGGCATATACGCCGCGGGACCTTTAAATTTAGATGCGTCGCACCAATACCGCCTAAGGATCAAAACGTCTGATGGTAAAGAGTACCTGTCGGATTTTGTACCGTTAAAAAATGCACCGCCGATAGATAGTGTTGGCTTTATTGCCAAAAGTTCAGGTGTTCAGATCTATGTGAATGCGCACGATGATGTTAATGCAACCCGCTATTACCGCTGGGATTTTACTGAAACATGGCAATTTCATAGTCAATATCCCTCAGGGTATTACAGCAACGGGGATAGTATCAAAGCCAGGATGGTAGTTCAGCAGGTACACAACTGCTTTGCAAGCGATAGTTCGACCAGTGTGCTGGTTGCATCAACAACCAAATTGAATAAAGACATCGTCAGCCTGGCGCCGATAACCATAGTACCTGCCAGTTCTGAAAAGCTTGAAACCAAATATTCCATACTGGTAAAACAATATGCGTTGACAAGCGATGCGTACGAGTTTTGGGAAACTTTGCAAAAAAATACTGAAAAACTCGGGAGTATATTTGATGTCTTACCTTCAGAAACGCAAAGCAATTATCATTGCGTTTCAAACGCCGGCGAATTGGTGGTGGGTTACCTTTCCGCCGGTAATATGACCCAGAAGAGAATATTCATTACCGCAGCTCAGCTTCCTGATTATGTAACAGAGTACCCTTATGGATGTCAACTGGATACCGCCTGGTTAAATCCTCCCAAACCGGGATCTTATCTGGAAAGTATTTTAATACCTTTAAATTCACCTTATGGCATTGTAAATGCGCTGTATCTTGAGCCGCCAAATCCGTTCGGATTGCCGACCGCCTACAATTTCTCTACAAAGCCATGCACCGATTGCACATTGCGTGGCAGGACAAGCCCTCCGCCTTTTTGGCGATAAACTAATTTTTTAATTACAAACGATCGATTTCGACAAAATAAAAGCGATATTAGATAATTATCAACCTTAGGGTTTGCAACAAGCATCGGAAATAATGAAAAGTTTATCCGCCTTGGTCTGTATCGCTTTATTAGCTCTCGGCTGCAAAAAGCCCTTTACTCCTGCCCTTGATCAATCCGGCAATAAACGGTATTTGGTTGTGGAAGGCAGCATCACAGGAACAGACTCCACCATTATTAAACTGAGCAAGACCAAATTGATCGATACTTCGAAAACCGCGCTCCCCGAAACAAATGCAATAGTTACGATCGAAAATGATGCCAACGATAACATCCCATTAAGCGAGGTAAAACCGGGGATCTATGCCGCCCAGCCATTTAACCTTGATGCAGCTCATAATTATAGGTTAAGGATAAAAACTTCAGACTCGAAAGAATATGTCTCGGATTATGTGACTGTAAAAAACTCTCCGCCGATTGATAGCATTGGATTTGCGGCTCAGGCATCAGTCTTACAGATTTACGTAAATTCACATGACGATGCTAATGCCACTCGCTATTATCGCTGGGATTATTCAGAAACATGGCAGTTTCACTCCCAATATAGTTCATCCTGGACCAAAAGCGGCGCACGGAAGGTCGAAGATCAGATATATCATTGTTTTGCATCCGATACCTCTACAAGTGTTACTATAGCCTCCACGATAAAGCTAGGGAGCGATATACTTTACCACGCCCCGGTAACATCTATTGACCCGGCTTCTGAAAAAATAGAGACGAAATACAGCATCCTTGTTAAGCAATTTGCGCTGAGCTCAGATGCCTATGCTTTTTGGCAAAATCTTCAAAAAAACACCCAAAAGATAGGAAGTGTATTTGACGTGTTACCATCCGAAGCACCAACGAATTACCATTGTGTTACTGACCCGGGTGAGTTGGTGGTAGGCTATCTAAGCGTGGGCAATGTATCTTATAAGCGCATATTTATTACAAAAGACCAACTTCCACCATCCTACCAAACGGTATATCCTACGGCATGTGAATTAGATACCGCCTTCATTGTCAACCCTCCCAAAACCCTGAATGAAGAATTTCAAACCAACCAATTTCTTACACACGACGCGCTTTATGAGGTTGTACAGGGTTTGTACCTGCCGCCACCCAATCCATTTGGCGGGCCAACAGCACTGAGTTATTCAACAAAACTTTGCGTTGACTGCACAATACGGGGAACTACCAAGGCTCCGCTCTTTTGGAAATAGCTTATTTTTTTACCTGGAAAGTAAAGATACTACTGCCGGTTTTACCATCGGCGGTAATGCCTTCTATTATGCCGATATATTGTCCAGATTTATCACTTGTGAAAAAGGATAAATCGGTTTTGCCATGTGCATCAGTATTTATACGAGGATTCCAGTATAGCGCCGTTCTGAAATCAGGAATGGTACTGTTTATCTGCTCTTCTGAATCATACACAGGAGAGTAAAATTTGCGCTGTTGCTGTAACCCCTCATAATCCAGCACGACAGCATGTGGGTCTAACTCGATGTTGCTGCCATCACCTTTATAAGTAGTAAAACTCATTATCCCACTAAATAGCATTGGCCCGTAAACGTAATTCTGAGTTACTACATCAAGTGCTTTAATCCTTAATGGATCCCACTTAAATAGTTTATCGGCATCAAATACAGGTATTCCATCCAGTAGTATCAATGGCTCCCCGAGCAACTGTTCGCCGTTATATGCGTGGATTACGAATTTGCCCTGGCGTTTAGCCACGGTAATAGAGACTACATATTCCCTCAATACTTCCTCCATGGTCGTAAAACGGGTGTAGTCGTCCAGCTTGTAACTCTTGGTTGGTTTGCCGAAAAACCAGGCGCTGTCCGTTAACGGCGGATAAAAAGGTTTAATTTGACTTATCGCAAAAATATTTTGCACCTGCATATCTAAACTGTTTTCTGCAAGCGCTTTTTTAGTCAGCTGATTGAAGGCAATTGCTTTCAAATGAATTGTCGTGTCACGTTCAGCAAAAGGGCTTTGAATATCAATATGATAACTGGTATCAGCCTTTGTATTGGTTTGGGCAACCATCTCATGAAGCCCATAAAAATTTTGCGTATTGAATAATATTCTTCCTGTCGAGTCGCTTTGCGCCACATAAAACTGCTGCGGATTACCATTAACGGTAAGATAAGACGTAATGCCGGCAACTTGCCTATTACTTGCTGTATGTATGACACGACCAGTGACAATTGGCCCGATGTATTCAGGCAAAAATTTGATTTTAAACGCATTGCCGGAGGATATGTCGTTCCAGTCAAACTGGGTCCATCCCTGCGAGATCAATAAGTTATCCAGGGCATCATTTGCTTCCTTATCGGTGTTTTCAAGATAATAATCAGGCGATTCAATATGTCCTTTTAAAGCCGCACGCAACCATAAATACCCGCTGATATGGTCGGGGTTTCTACTTTGAAGTTCATCCGCCCGAAAAACCGACACTGAAAGATCTGCCGCAGTAAGGTTGTTGCTCTCAGTCGTTGTTGATAAGTCTAAAAGTACCTTCTTTCGGGTGTCATATAGCGGTTTATCTGTCTGGGCGCGTATAAGCAGCTTGCCAGCGGGTCTTTTAAACACCAGCCTTTCGCACAAAGGCCTATGTTGTTCATCAAACAAGGTGATATAGCTGAGGCCTTCATCCAGCTTACTTTTTTCGACCAAAAGGTTGCCTGCGCCTTTAATCAGATGTATCTGGTCAGCTTGCTTAATCGCATAGTTGTTATGAACTAAAATATAAACGGGGCGGGTGAATAAACTATCAGCGTTTTGAACAGCTACATTCAATTTATCCCCGCCATCTGTTACCTTCAGCACATAACCAGACGGATATACCTGGGGTAGGTCCCTGGTTAAAGTTTGATCATTTACTTTGATAATCACTTTGTAAATTTCACCGGCTTTTGGACTGAATGTAAAACTCCCGATTCCGAATTTGAGCGTATTAAATTTCGCGGCGGTATCACCATGGCTGGTTATTATTGCGCCCAAACATGCTACACCTTTGCCATCACTTCCGGTTGTTTTGAATGCCACTTTATTACTTACACCCTGAACCAGGTGGCCGCCCTCGGGGAAAAAGTGAACATCATATTCTACAGGGGAAGGTTTTGTGTCTGATGCAGACTTACGCGGGTTGATAATATCAACCCTACCCTCAAAGAAAAACCGCGAATCAAAGTTCTTCATCCAGCTAGTATATGACCTGATAACATAATGCCCCGTATTGAGCGAAAATGGCAGGTACAGCGAGCCATTGCCGTAACCGTTATTAAGTTCTACCATACTTTGTACTACGGCATTATAGTTGTCGTCTACTAATTCAACATAGGCCACTTTGCTCATATTAAGCGGTTTATTATTGCTGCCGTCGGTACAATATATTTTAAACCAGAGGATCTCGCCAGCCACATAAAAGCTCTTGTTGACATGCAGGAATATTTTTTCGCGCAGGTTCCATTTCTGGCTTGCGGCAAAATTATTTTGCAGACCGGATAAAACCTGCGCATAGCCGCCGGATGCCGGGATGCCAAGCGACAGAAGCACTACTGCAATCAATATTTTATATTTTTTTATCCCTGTCATCAGAACCTGATATTATAATTGACAAACGGAATTGGATTAGCAAAAATAGACAACTTGTAACCCTGTATATTCCCCCCCTGCTCCACAAAATAAGTAGAGTATGCATTGTTATGACCAGTGACGTTGTAGACGCCGAATGTCCACGAGTTATGAAACCGCTGATGAACTTTATGATTGCCGTCGAGAATGAAGGAGAAGTCCATTCTAAAATAATCCGGAATACGATATTGGTTTCTGTCCGAATAAAGTACCCGTTCTGAACCGTCATAAAAATATTCGCCAATTGGATAAGTAATCGGTCTTCCGGTGCTGTAAACCGCATTAACCGAAAAACTATACCGGTGCGTAAAACGGTAATTGCTTATCAGGTTAACGGCATGTGGTTTATCGTAATTGGCAGGATAGTAATTACCGCCATTTATAGGAATACCGCCTCCCGGGTCATCTTGCTTAAGAAATGTACGGGAATAGGTATAACTGATCCATCCATTTAATTGCCCGGTGTTTTTCCTAATCAGGAACTCAACGCCATACGCTTTGCCCTTGGTTTCGACTACATCAGTTTCAATATGCGGATTTAAAACAAGCGTTGCCCCGCTACGGTAGTCCAGATAGTTGTGAAGGAATTTGTAATACCCTTCAATTGATGTTTCAATGGTATTTGAATTAAAATTTTTATACAATCCTAACGATAGCTGGTTACCGTTTTGTGGTTTGATGTTCGGATCACTAAGCTTCCATATATCTGTCGGCGATACGGCCGTAGTATTCGACAGCAGGTTGATATATTGGCGCAATGTATTATAGCTGGCCTTAACCGACAGGTCATCATTAATGATATATCGTACTGAGGCTCGGATCTCAGGTCCTTGGTAGGTATTAATGATGCCGTTACCATGATAGGTGCTGTCGGTTATGTTACCCGGAATGCGCGCCACTCCCTGCCTATATTGCCGGATGAGCTGAGGCCCGAGGTAGTTATACATAGCGTAGCGAAGTCCTAAGCTTAGCGAAAGTTCCGGGGTAATATCGTACTTATCGCCTAAGTACAATGCACTTTCCAAGGCCCGCTCAGCGGGTACTGTAATAGATGAAGTTTGTGAAGCAGTGCCTAAAGGCTCATTACTGCCCGGGTCTATTTTATAATGAATTGATCCCAGGCCGAACGATAGGGTGTGTTTAGGACTTAAGTAGTAGGTAAAATCGGTCTTCAAATTGACTTGAGTAATATCGAAATGAAAACGGTAGGCATTAACCGGGTTCTCCTGGCTTGATATACCGTAATCATAGCTGTCTAACCCACCTGCCACAATTCCGAACAGCTTATTGCTGAAGTTGTGTTTCCATTTCAAAATCACATTCCGGTTGCCGTAGCTGTAGTCTGTATCGCTGTTCAGTTTAAATTTGTCTTTGCTCCAGTAACCCGACAGATAGATCGAGTTATGTTCGTCAATATGGTGATTGATATTAAGATCGAGGTCATAAAACGAGGCACTGCTGTTTTTGTAAGCTGCCGGAAGCGCCTTTAGCAGCCAATCGGCATAAGTAGTGCGGGCCCCGAAAATGAACGAAGTTTTATCTTTTACAATAGGGCCTTCTATATTAAACCTGCTGGTGAGCAGCCCTATCCCCGCTGAACCTGTGAACTTCTTGTTGTTACCGTCGCGTTCGGTAATATCGAGCACAGAAGATAACCGCCCGCCAAATTTCTCGGGAATACTGCTCTTATAAAGTTCAATGTCTTTCACCAGGTCGGGATCGAAAGCTGAAAAGAAACCAAAAAAATGCGATGGGTTGTAAATCGTTGAACCGTTTAGTAAGATCAGGTTCTGATCAACTGAACCTCCGCGTACATTAAAACCGGTACTTGCTTCACCTACCGTTTGAACACCGGGTAGTGTTAATACGACTCTTAAAACGTCTGCTTCGCCAAAAACAGTAGGTACCTGTTTGATACTTTTTATATCCAATTTGGCTACTCCCATTTCGGTACTGCGGACATTGGCTACTTTTTCGGCCGATATTTTTACCTCTTTGAGCGAGATCACTTGTTCCTTCATGTCGATATTCAGGCTGCCATTAGCATAAAGTGCTATGTTTCTGTGGGTGTCGCGCATGGCCGGCGCCTTAAAACTCAAGACATGGTGCCCGGCTGGCAGGGAAATAGTATAAAAGCCAAACTGGTCGGTAACCACCCGGGTATGTGTTTCGGCATCATAGATACTGGCACCAACAACTGCTTCCCCTGTGCTTATGTTGCGTACATAGCCGGTCATTATCATCCTGCCTTTGGGATGACTGTTAGGGTTCCCCACATTATAAAGCTTATTTTCGGACGATGCGCCAGAACTTATTTTGGTTTCATTTGGGTTTGAGTAGTCCGTTACAACGTTACCCACCGGAGTAGGTACCAGTTTATTATCCGGTTTATTCTCTTCAAATCCGGCCATATCCAAACTGATCTGAAGAGTTTTCGTCAGTATCACTTCCCCGTCATCGGTAATAAAATAGTGATAATTCGTTTTTTCAAAAACCCTGTCCAGTACTGTGTTTAGCGGTTTTTGGCGCAGCCTGAGCGTAACATTTAGGCTGTCGAACTGTGCAGGATCATAGTAAAAATGAAAACCGGTCTTTGATTTCAGGTCGTTTGCGATTTGAGAAATACCTGCCTGATTATAATCCACATCGATCAGGTTACGCTGACTTCGCTGCGCACGAGCCCAGGCAGATAACCCGATGATAAGAAGTAGGGCCAGGTAATATTTTCTCATGCTATTGATTATTCTGATCGTAATAGGCTGCTAATTGAGCTATCGAATGTTCCTTTTCGTTCCGAAATGAAATCTTGTTAGCAGATATATACTCTCTTAATTGTTTCGCCTTGTTTTTAAATACATTCAACACCGATTTTTTACTGCTTACAGGTACGTAATCGGCGCCCTTCTTTATATAAATTACATCATCAACCTCATAAATTACCTGCACGGATTGTTGCTCAACGCGCTTTACCACTCCCCGACCTCTTTTAACCAGTACTTCAGACCGGCCATCATATAACCGGTCGTAATACCCGGTTGGTAGTTTGAATTCTTTTGACTCCGTCCGATAAATGAAATGATGCCCCGCTACAAAAACGTCTGATAATTTTTCACTGCGAACCGCAAACAGAACGCTATGCGATATGGAAACCATCAAGTCATTTAAGGCATCATATAGTATTGGAACTTCTTTGTACCAGGTACTGTTATAGCGGATATTGGCTGGCTGAAGAGACGCTGAGTCCAGAAAATACGGAGAGCCCCGGTAGGCTTTAGCTGGTGGATTATATTGAGGACCATTATAAAATTCTTTTTGGTCCCCGATGGTGCTATTGTAAAGATCAACCACTTGCGTTTCCGCCTTTGCATTAAAAAGCGTATCCGGCGCATTTTGGGCAATGGCACGAACAATAAACAGGCTTAAAGTAATAAATGGCAGAAATCTTTTTAAGGTCATTGAAAATGAAGGTAACGCCAAAATTTCAAACTTAAAAGTTAGGTTGAATTTATAATTGTCACAATTTAAGTTTTTTGCACGGTTCAAAGGCTAAATTATAACTATTTTTTTCGTTATTCAATAAAGACAGGATTAGTGCGCATTTTATTTTGCGGACGCTCATACAGGAGTTTAAACCAAATCGTCCGGATGCAATTCAGCGCTCATCAATTGTTCGAAAGGCATCAAGCTACTTTCCACAATCAGCGCACTTTTGCAGAATCCAAGCAAAGAAGGCCCATCCAGCAAACTGTACAGTTCGGCAAGATCTTTATCCTGACCTGTTTTGCTGATCACAAGGCTATCCTTATCGATGCTGCTGAGCGTTGCACCATACTTCTGGATCAACTGCCAAAGGGGTTCGTTAAGCACATCGGTCGACAAACGGTAAAAGCCGGTTTTCTTTAGACCAACGTTACCGGACGTTGCTGTCACCGAAAAAACCTCGATAATCTTTTTCAGTTTTTCCTGCAGTGTTACTACCTCCTGAGCCGGCAAGGATACTTCGATGGTGATCATTACCAGGTCGCTAATATCCGTTCGGGCGACATTCAGGCTATGCACGTCGTAATAGCGGCGGTTAAAGAGGACCATTAACTGCCCGATAAGGCCCCTTTTGTCTTTGGCATAAACGGTAAAGATGAACTGGTTGGTGGATTTGGATTGCTTTTTCATACTGTTAATAATAAAAAAAGCCCCCCGGGGGTGATCCGGGGGGCCGTTATGGTGTTTTATGATTTTACAAAACGAGTGCCTTACCCCGGTGATTGAGTAATAATAATACTAATAATAATGACAACAATGACCAGCAATCCGCCTGTGCGATCTGCGCTTAGCTTGTTAAATGTATTGAGCGTTGTTTTCATTATCAGGGCAATATAGGGTTTATTTTGGATCAAATACAAAGTAAATAATCAGCGTATAGAAATTGAATAAATACAGTCGCAAAAGTCCCCCCTGATTGGCGCTTTCTCCCCTCATTTTCATATCTATTTAATTGATAATTTTAATAATTAAAACAACAAATTGATTCTTAACCGTTTAATCATGCAGAATTCATATAGTTTGCCAAATAAAAGCATCAGGAGTTTTCTCCGATTCTTCGCTTCGGCTTTATTATTACCCTCAGTTTGCCTTT
>Ga0157374_10000976_pt1 | contig 24794 bp, 20 predicted proteins | sample M25metaG_FD_115308 | JGI IMG/M metagenome (GOLD analysis project Ga0157374, IMG submission 115308) | Miscanthus rhizosphere microbial communities from Kellogg Biological Station, Michigan, USA - M2-5 metaG | ecosystem: Host-associated > Plants > Roots > Rhizosphere > Soil | place: USA: Michigan... | reverse complement strand
GTCATGAAGTACAACCGCAATCTGATGCAGGCCATCCTCTGGGACAAGCTGCCGATCGCCAAGATCGTCAATGTCACGGTGATCTCGCTCGATCAGGCACCTGAGGGTTATCGCAAATTCGACGGCGGCGCGCCGCGCAAATTCGTGATCGATCCGCACGGAATCCTGAAGGCGGCTTGAGGCGATAAGCGCAAGCGATGGAGCGGGGCGCGGATTGCATTACCCGCGCCGTGCTGTACCATTCGCGGTGAAATTCCGGCTGGGTTGCTTCGTCTTCGAATCGATCGCTGCGGCTGATACAACCCGAGGCGCAAGCAACGCACGCTTGCGCCGCGCGTGGTTAGCGCGGTCCGGTCCGGACGACGCTCACAACGGAGACCTCCGTGAGATTTCTGGCCGCGCTCACCGTCGGTTTATGTCTGGCTGTCACACGTGCTGTTGCAGCGGATGTCGGCTTCGAGGAGGTCAAAATACCGAATGGTGACGAACCGCCACTCATTGCCGGCATCTGGTATCCGACCGATGCGCCCGTGACACCACCTGCGTTGGCCGATGCCAGCGAGCCGGCAGTGCCGGATGCGCCGGTCGGCGGCAATCGTCTGCCGCTGGTGGTGATGTCGCACGGTGGAGCAGGCTGGTACAACAGTCATTACGACACGGCACTCGCGCTAGCTCACGCGGGCTTTGTCGCGGCAGCGGTCAGCCACGACGGCGACACGTTCAGGGATCAGAGCAAGGTCTTACAGTTGTGGCGCCGACCTGCCCAGCTTCATCGGCTGGTTGACTACATGCTTCACGAATGGCACGGACATGCGCAACTGGATAAGACGCGCATCGGTGCGTTCGGGTTTTCCAACGGTGGCTTCACCGTGCTCGTGGCCGCCGGCGGCACGCCAGACCTTTCAACCATCCTTCCGTTTTGCAAGGCGCACACGAATCAGGATCTGTGCGAGACCTTGCAGAAGGCCGGCGTCGACCTTCATTCCATTCCGAGTGTTCCCGCCAGCGCGTGGGTTCACGATCCGCGCATCCGGGCCGTCGTCGTCGCCGCGCCGGCATTCGGCTTTGCTTTCGGCCGGTCAGGACTGGCTGGCGTTCGCGTACCGGTCCAGCTCTGGAGCGCAAGCGATGACCGTCACCAGCCGCATCCCTTCTATGACGAGGCGGTACGCGATGACTTGCCGCGCGCGCCCGAGTACCACGCGGTCGGCAATGCAGGCCACTACGACTTCCTGCCGCTATGCAGTGTGCGGCTTGCCAAGGTGCGGCCGGAGATCTGTAGCAGCCTGCCGCGCTTCGACCGAGCGGCCTTTCATGGTCGATTCAACGCCGACGTCGTGCGGTTTTTTCAGGTAACGCTGCGTTGAGCGAGAGACAGACTTCCATACCTCACGCCTTTTCGCGTGCAAGCTCCTTCCGAAAGAGCGCCATTTCTTCTGTCATCGCTCGCGCGATAGTCGGGCGAGCACTGAGTCTCTCGAGATACGCCGCAACCGCAGGCCATTTGCTCAGATCGACATCGCAATAGCGCGCCCAGTTCAGCACGACCGTCAGATAGGCGTCGGCTACGCTGAACGCATCGAGCAGCCATTGATGCGACGCCAGGCGCGCCTGTAGCAAATCCAGACGCAAGTCCATCTTTTCGCGCGTATAGCGCTTCACTTCATCGCCCGCGCTGCGGTCGAGCAGCGGTATGAAGAGCGCCCTGTGCAGTTCCGTGCTGATGAAACCTAGCCATTGCTGCAGACGTGCGCGCTCGAAGCCGCTCACCGGCGCCAACTGTGCGTGCGGAAATCGATCGGCGACGTACGGCAGGATCGCTGTGTTTTCGGTGAGCAACTCGCCCTCGTCCGTACGCAACACCGGCACTTGGCCCATCGGGTTGATCGAAAAAAAATCGCTGCCGTTCTCGAGCTGCTTGCGCTTCGTGTCGACCTGAATGTATGTGGCTTGATAGCCCGCTTCGTAAAACGCAATGCGGGTGGCCATCGAACACGCGAGCGGCGAAAAATACAGTTCCATTCCTTTTTCCTCCTCGTCGGTTTGTTTTTGTACTATATTGCACATAAATATTCACGGTCAATAATTTTGTTTCGAATGGTACAAAAATACGAGCGAGAACCGAAGCGCCCACGTGGGCGCCCGCGGGCATACGATGCCGACGAAGCGCTGCGGCAGGCCCGCAACACGTTCTGGAAAAAGGGCTACAGCGCAACGACGCTCGACGATCTGAGCGAGGCGACGGGTATGAATCGCCCGAGCCTGTACGGCGCTTTTGGCGATAAGCGGGCGCTGTATCTCGCAACGCTCGAACGCTATGTCGTCGCGAATCGCGAAGCGATGGATCGCGAACTGGCCGCGCCGATGCCGCTACGGCAGGCGCTGATGCGAATCTACGATCTCGCGCTGGCGCTCTACTTCGACGCCGACGGTGCGGCGCAAGGCTGTTTTCTGATTGGGACAGCGGCGGTCGAGGCCGTCAATGACAGCGAAGTGCGCGATGTGCTCGGCAAAGGACTGCTGGCATTCGACAAGTCGTTCGAAGCGCGCATTCGCCGGGCTCAGGAAGAGGGGGAATTGGACGATGCGGTCGATGCCAAGGTACTTTCGAAGATCGCCTCTGCCATTCTTCATACGCTTGCGTTACGCTCCCGAGCGGGGGATAAGCGCAGCACGTTGCGAGCGACAGCGGAGGCGGGCGTAGCGATGATCTGTGCCACGCCCCGTAATGCACGATAGCGCCTTTGCCGTGGACGGATAGCCGTGGATGTGTCAATCGGCTCCGGCGTGCTGTGCTTGCGCCGGAGAAAACGACGCCGATTGTCTTTGATCGGCCTCGCCATTCAACGGCTTGACATCATAGCCGGCGTCCTTGGCCACGATGTACCCCCGTGTCCACGTCAGTTTCACGTCGCCTTTTCCCTCGTCGGAGTCCTGCGCAACGAGTTGTCCGTTTCTCAGACCTAGCGTGTCGAACAAGAGCGCACTCGCATACGCGCCGTTGCCACACTGTTCGCGATACCTTTCGGCGTCCTGTATTTTTTCGCCCCGTGCTTTGACGCTCGCGACGTTTCGGCATAGATGAATGACGCGTTTATCGAACTCCGCCTTCGATAATGGATATTCTTCTTGCGCCGTTCTGTTAAAGAAACGCGCGGTGTAGTAGAGGCCGCTCAGTCCCACGAATGGCATGCCCGGAGCCTGCCTGATTCGCTCGCGGAGCGCCTTGACCTGCCCGAGTTCGGTGCTCAGCGCTTGCTGGTATGAGTGCTTGCAGGCGTCCAACCGGAACACCCCCTGATGGTTGTTCTCGAGGCGGTACCCGCGGGGAAAGCATCGGAAGGCGTCAGCCTGTCGGCTCATCGCATTTCTCGCCTCGTCCTGTCCGAGACCGGGGAAACTCGCGGTACTGACGCGATACGGGCGATCGTTGACCGTTATGGCGACGGTGTCGGGGACGTTGGCGGTCCCTGCATCGAATGCAACTTGGGCCGAGGCTCCGCCTATTTCGACAATGCCCTCGGTCGGTTTGGCATCGCGGAGGCTGCCATTGCCGTAGTTCACATCGAGCCATGCAAAGAGGCCCTCGTCTTTGCCAGTGATCGTGCCGATGTGCCCTTGCGTGAAGCCGCTGTCCCGGACGGCAGTCCTCACGTTTGTCCAGATTGCCTGCTGGGTGACGTCGTCCTGTCCTCGTATGCCCGCGGTGCCGAGCACATCGACGTTGACATTTCCGCGGGAGACGCCAAGCTGCTTCAGTCGCTTCTCGACATCGGTAAGCAGCTTGTCGATCTTTTCGTTCGCCGTGCTCGGTTGCTGAAATTGATTCGTCTTCCGATCGAACCCGATCAACGGGCCGGCCTTTCCGTCGCTCGCATCATTGACGTCATTGACGTCTTTGATCGGAATCATCGTCAACGAACGATCCGGTCCCGCATTGCGCTCATACAGGTAGGCACGCGTGCCGCTGCTGCCGGCGTCGATGACGACCTCATACTTTTGAGGCTCGGTTGTGATGTTGCCATGCTGTGCCGACAGGTCGTTTTGCGCCGGGTGAGTGGCACACGCTGCAACGAGGCTCGCGACGATGAGCCCGAGCACCGCTGTTCGGCCTGGCAGGCTGTGAAACGTCCGGTGCAACGGTGCGGGCTCGAGGGCCCGGCTGTGGGTGGACTGAGGATCGCGCTTGGACATCGGCACCTCCTTGATGGAGCTGCGTCGTCAAACTCCGGCAAGGGTGGAACTCTCCCCCGGCGTGGGTCAGGCGACGCAGTGGTTATCCCCGCAACACGGTCGCTGGCGTATTTGTCTGATGAAGGCGACGCAGCATGCCATACGTGCCGGGATGTCCGCAAGCGCTTGGAAACGTTCTCCTGCGTGGCTCCTATTCCAAACCGCTCTCGATCAGCGGCGCAAGGCGTAACGCGGGATCCCACCCGAGTACGCGCTTAGCCTTTTCGCTGCTGGCCAGCGCGCCGTTGTCGGTGATGTTGAATACACCGGTCGCATCGCTTCTCAAGGCCAGCACGACGGCCCATGCGGCGGCTTCGACATGGACCGGGCTCGCCCCGGTGGGCTCGTCGAAACCCGTGCGCGGCCCGTAGAGGTTGCCGTAGCGCAAAACCGTTCCCTTCCAACGCGGGTCGGACTCGTTCAGCGCGCGCGCTTCGAGTGCTGCCACGCCGCGTACCGTGATCGCTCGCGCACCTTCGGCACCGACATCGAGTGGCCACGTTTCAGCGTGAGGCGCCGGCCCCGGGGCATAGGCCCACGCGATGCTTTGCGCGATGAATCGCCGACATCCGGCCGCGCGGGCCGCCGCGACGAGATTCGCCGTGCCTTCGTCGCGAATGCGCGCGTTGCGCGTCACGGCGTCCGCCATGCGGGCGGGGTCGAGGCCCGGCGGCAAGTCGGTCAACTGATGCACGACGATCGCCGGGGCGATGCGCTGCATCTCGCGTGCGAGCGCGGTGGCATCGAAGACATCGAGAATGACAGGCTGTGCGCCCATCGCCTCGATCTCGCCCGCACGCTCCGGCTTGCGGGTCGTGCCGTACACGGTGTAGCCCGAATCGACGAGCAACGGAATGAGCGCGCTGCCAATGGCGCCGGCGGCGCCTGCCAGAAAGAGTGTCGTACTCATGAGAAGGGCTCCCGGATCGGATTGGATTGACGGACGAAGTCGACGAACAACGTTGACGGTTCCTCGCAGTGTCGCCGTATCATGTCCCACCGAAAAGTGCCAAAAACGCTCGAAACGACTAGTCCATGAAAGAGCCTTCCCCACCTTTGGCGATCGGCCCAATCGACCGGCGCATCCCGTTGTCGCAGCAAATCTACGACCGTTTGCGTCACGCAATCGACGCGCACATGCTGCGACCCGGCGCTCGGCTCGCGTCGGCGCGCGCGCTGGCGAGCGAGCTCGGTGTCGCGCGAGGGACGGTGGAGTCCGCCTATCAGCGGCTGGCCGGCGAAGGCTATGTGCTCGCGCGGGGCCCTGCCGGCACGATCGTCTCGCCCCATCTCGCGCAACGCCCGGCACGGCAGCCGGCGAAAACGACGGCCAACGCCCGGCCGCGGGTGGACCGCGGCGCGATGGCCGTGAACCCCGAGCCGCCGCCGTTGCAGCTTGGCATTCCGGGGCTCGACGCCTTTCCGCGCAAACTGTGGTCGCGCCTCGCGACAAGACGCGTTCGCGCGACCTCGCCGTCCGAGCTGTCCTACGGCGATCCGTGCGGGTACCTGCCGTTGCGGCAATCCATCGCGGCCTATCTGCTCGTATCGCGCGGCGTGCCGTGCCGCGCGGAGCAGGTTCTCGTGACGGGGGGCTACCGCGCTTCCCTCGCACTGATCTTGCAAACGCTGTTGCGCCCGCGCGATCGCGTCTGGATCGAGAATCCGTGTTATCCGCCGACGCGAACGCTGCTCGAACGCGCGGCAGCGATCCCGTGCGCGGTGCCGGTCGACGACGAGGGACTCGTGGTCGCCGAAGGCATTCGCGAAGCACCGAGGGCGCGGCTGGCTGTCGTCACGCCGTCTCACCAGTCACCGCTTGGGGTGTCGATGTCGATGCCGCGCCGGCTGCAATTGCTCGATTGGGCATCGCGTCATGAAGCGTGGATCGTGGAAGACGATTACGACGGCGAATTCCACTATCACGGGCCGCCCCTGCCGGCTTTGAAAAGCCGCGATACGACCGATCGCGTCATCTATGCCGGCAGTTTCTCGAAGGTCTTGTTCCCGGGCCTATCGCTCGGCTACCTCGTATTGCCCGAGCGGCTGACCGAGCGGTTCGCGGCGTCCGTGCAGATCTGGCCGAACTACGTTGCGCGAGCGACCCAGGCCATCGTGGCGGACTTTATCGACAACGGGCATTTCTCGCGGCATCTGAAGAAAATGCGCGCGCTTTATGCCCACCGCCGCGCGCTGTTGGCCGCCGCATTGACCGACGCATTCGGCGCGCGGGTGACGATCGATCTCGCACGCGGCGGCATGCATCTCGTGGCCCGCTTTGCGGGGAGGACGCGCGACGAAACGCTCGCCAGACGTGCGCAACGCGCCGGGCTCAATTGCCAGGCGCTGTCGCCACGCTACCTCGGGGAGGTGAAACAGGAGGGCCTGCTGATGGGGTTTACGAACGTTGCAACGGCGCAGGAAGCGGCGCGGCTGGCAGCGGCCTTGCGCGATGCGCTTGCGCTGGGTAACGTCAGTGCATGAGCGTATCGCGTGCCAAGGTGGTACTGGCCGGCGCGTTGCCGCGCGCAAGCGGGGCGACTTGCTTGCGCCGCTCGCGTGTCGGCGCGGTGCCGAACGCGTCGCGATAGCTCTTGCTGAAATGGCAGGCCGACTGGAATCCGCATGCCATCGTGATGTGCATGATCGACATGTCGGTTTGCAGTAGAAGTTCGCGCGCGCGTCGCAGACGCAGCGTCAGGTAGTAATGCGTCGGCGTCATCCCGAGGTGCTCGCGAAAGAGCCGTTGCAATTGCCGCTGTGACATGTTCGCCAGCCGCGCGAGCTCCTCGCGCGAAAGCGGCTCCTCGATATTGCTCTCCATCAGCGCAATGACTTCGAAGAGCGATTTATTCGCGGAGCCGAGGCGCGCCACGAGCGGCATGCGCTGCTGCGCGCTCGTATCGCGCACATGTTCGACGATGAACTGCTCGGCGATTTGCGTCACGCGCGCAGTACCGATACGCGGGGCGATCAGATGCAGCATCATGTCGAGCGGCGCGACACCGCCCGTGCAGGTGACACGGTCTCGATCGATGACGAACAGCTCCTTCAGAAACCGCGTATTGGGGAATTCCTCTTTGAGCGCCGACATGTTTTCCCAATGGATCGCGCAAGCGTAGCCATCGAGCAGGCCCGAGCGCGCCAACGCATAGGTTCCGGTGCAGAGGCTGCCGAGCGCGATGCCCGAGTGAGCGAAGCGCCGCAGCGCGGAAAGATGGGCATTATCGGTTGCGCGTTGCACGTCGACGCCGCCGCAGACGAAGACGATGTCGGGTTGTTCCTGCAGCGATGCGATCGGCTCCGTCATGACCGAGAGCCCGTTGCTGGCCATCACGGGACCACCGTCCGGGCTGACCACGGACCATCGATAAAGCGTTTGGCCGCTCAGATAGTTGGCCATCCGCAGAACTTCGATCGCATTCGAGAACGCGATCATCGTGAAGTTCGGCAGCGCCATGAACGCGAAGTTCGCGAGCGACGCAGTACGCTGGGGTGACATGGTGACCTTCCTCGAATCCGGATAGCGCGGCCGATTGGGGGAGCCTCGGCGTCTCATTTTGGGTTCCAGGGCAACAAGCATGCCATACGGCCTAACCCTAATGCGGGCGCACATTTCATCCACCCGGCAGCCGCAGCCTTGCACTGCAAGCGTGCCCGTTTCGCCCCCGTTTCGGGCAAGGCCGACGCGAGACGGTGCGGGAACGCCGTATGCCAGCCGGCCACGGCGCGACTTGTCCAAAACAGACGAACGTGTCGGAAAAGGCAAAGAACGCGTCTGAATTCGTCAATCCGGCGTGAAGGCGAACGAGAAGAATAGAGCCGTCGCCAACGCATGTCCGTGGCGGCCCCGCGAGCGGGTGCCGCGTCGGACCCATCACGGATAGGACAATGTCGAATACTCAGACGTTTTTCAGCCAGTCACTCGCCGAGCGCGATGCGCCCGTGCGCGGTGCGATTCTCAAGGAACTCGAGCGGCAACAGTCGCAAGTCGAGCTGATCGCATCGGAAAACATCGTGTCGCGAGCCGTGCTCGAAGCGCAAGGTTCGGTGCTGACCAACAAGTATGCGGAAGGCTATCCCGGCAAGCGTTATTACGGCGGCTGCGAGTTCGCCGACGACATCGAGACGCTCGCCATCGATCGCGTCAAGCAACTGTTCAACGCCGGCTACGCCAACGTCCAGCCGCACTCGGGCGCCCAGGCCAACGGCGCGGTCATGCTCGCCCTGGCCAAGCCGGGCGATACGGTGCTCGGCATGTCGCTCGACGCGGGCGGGCATCTGACGCACGGCGCGAAGCCCGCGCTCTCGGGAAAATGGTTCAACGCGGTGCAGTACGGCGTGGATCGCGAATCGCTGCGCATCGACTATGACCGTATCGAAGCGCTTGCGCACGAACACAAGCCGAGTCTCATCATCGCGGGCTTCTCCGCCTATCCGCGCGTGCTCGATTTCCCACGCTTTCGCGCTATCGCGGACGCCGTCGGCGCTAAATTGATGGTGGATATGGCGCATATCGCCGGCATCATCGCGGCCGGCCGGCACCCGAACCCGATCGAGCATGCGCACGTCGTCACCTCGACCACGCATAAGACACTGCGCGGCCCGCGGGGCGGCTTCGTGTTGACGAACGACGAGGATATCGCCAAGAAGATCAATTCCGCAGTGTTCCCCGGACTGCAAGGCGGCCCGCTCATGCACGTGATCGCAGGCAAAGCCGTCGCGTTCGGCGAGGCGCTGCAGCCGGGCTTCAAGACCTATATCGGTAACGTACTCGAGAACGCGCAGGCGCTCGGCGCCGTGTTGCGCGAGGGCGGGGTCGATCTCGTCACGGGCGGAACGGACAACCACCTGCTGCTCGTCGATCTGCGCCCCAAGGGTTTGAAGGGTACGCAAGTCGAGACGGCGCTCGAGCGGGCCGGCATCACGTGCAACAAAAACGGCATTCCGTTCGATACCGAGAAGCCGACGGTGACTTCGGGCGTGCGGCTCGGCACGCCGGCCGGTACATCGCGTGGTTTCGGCGTGGCCGAGTTCGAGCAGGTCGGGCGGCTGATTCTCGAAGTGCTCGATGCGCTCACACAACATCCCGAAGGCCATGCCGAGACGGAACGACGCGTGCGGCGCGAGATTTTCGCGCTGTGCGAGCGCTTCCCGATCTATTGAAACCGGGCTGCAAAACCGACGAAAGCGACGATCGACCTACGCTGGAGCGATAAATGAGCACACTGCATCAAGACAGCATCATCATCGATGGTCTGAACATTTCGAAGTTCGAACGTTCGGTATTCGAAGACATGCATAAGGGCGGCATCACGGCCGCCAACTGCACGGTATCGGTCTGGGAGAACTTCGCGAAGACCGTCGACAACATCGGCTCGATGAAAAAGCAAATTCGCGACAATGGCGAACTGCTGACGCTCGTGCGGACGACGGACGACATCCTGCGTGCGAAGAAAGAAGGCAAGACGGGGATCATCCTGGGCTTTCAGAACGCGCATGCGTTCGAGGATAACCTCGCCTATGTCGAGGCGTTCGCGGACATGGGCGTGCGCGTCGTGCAGCTTTGCTACAACACGCAAAACCTCGTCGGTACGGGATGCTACGAGCGCGACGGCGGCCTCTCGGACTTCGGCCGCGAAGTCATTACCGAAATGAACCGTGTCGGCATCATGGTCGATCTGTCGCACGTCGGCGGCAATACCTCTTCCGAAGCGATCGCTTTTTCGAAAAAGCCGGTGTGTTACTCGCACTGTCTGCCCTCGGGGCTCAAAGAGCACCCGCGCAACAAGAGCGATGCGCAACTGAAAGAGATCGCGGATGCGGGCGGGTTCGTCGGGGTGACGATGTTCGCGCCGTTCCTCAAGCGCGGCATCGAGGCGACGATCGACGATTACATCGAAGCCATCGACTACGTCATCAATCTGATCGGCGAGGACACGGTGGGCATCGGCACGGACTTCACGCAGGGCTACAGCGTCGATTTCTTCGATTGGCTCACACACGACAAGGGGCGTTACCGCCGCCTCACGAATTTCGGCAAGGTCGTCAATCCGGAGGGAATCCGGACCATCGGCGAGTTTCCGAACCTGACCGCTGCCATGGAGCGCGCGGGCTGGAGCGAGACGCGCATCCGCAAGATCATGGGCGAGAACTGGGTACGCGTTTTCCGCGACGTTTGGGGCGCATAGGCCGCCCGCGCATCCGAATCGAACATCCACCCCACAACACAGCAACAGGCCAATCATGCAACCGCAACTGCCGATCGACGTCGATCCCGAAACCGGTGTCTGGACCACGGACGCGCTGCCGATGCTTTATGTGCCGCGCCATTTCTTCACGAACAACCACGTCGCCGTGGAAGAGGCGTTGGGCCGCGAGGCGTATGCCGACATCCTCTACAAGGCCGGTTACAAGTCGGCCTATCACTGGTGCGACAAGGAAGCGAAGCAGCATGGCCTTTCGGGCATGGCCGTCTTCGAGCACTACCTGAAGCGGTTGTCGCAGCGTGGCTGGGGGCTCTTCAGCATCGTCGAGGCGGATCCGAAGGCGGCACGGGCGCGCATCGAACTGAGGAACTCGTCGTTCGTTCTCGCTCAGCCCAACAAGCACGGCAAGCTCTGCTACATGTTTGCCGGCTGGTTCGCGGGCGCGATGGATTGGGTCAACGATACCGCCGAGGCCGCTTCTCGTGGGCCGCGTTCGATATCGCAGGAAGTGCGATGCGCGGGCGAGGGCCACGCGCATTGCGTCTTCGAAGTGTCGCCGCTCGTCTGAAGGACGAAGGCCGCTCAAGGAAACAGATTCGAGGTCGATCGAAATGCGCTACCCCCATTTGTTCAAACCGATGACGCTGAACAAGCTGACGCTGCGCAATCGCATCGTCAGCACGGCACATGCGGAGGTCTACGCCGAGCCGGGCGGATTGCCCGGCGATCGCTATATCCGGTATTACGAGGAGAAAGCGAAAGGCGGCGTCGGTCTGGCAGTGTGCGGCGGCTCGAGCCCGGTATCGATCGACAGCCCGCAGGGCTGGTGGAAATCCGTCAATCTGGCGACCGACCGCATCGTCGATCCGCTGTCGCGACTGGCCGAGGCGATGCATCGTCACGGCGCCAAGATCATGATCCAGGCGACGCACATGGGGCGCCGCTCCGCGTTTCACGGAGAACACTGGCCGCATTTGATGTCGCCTTCCGGCGTTCGCGAGCCTGTGCACCGCGGCAACGCGAAGATCATCGAGGTCGAAGAAATCCGCCGGATCATCGCCGACTTTGCGAGCGCCGCGAAGCGCGTGAAGGATGCGGGGATGGACGGCATCGAAATCTCGGCGGCGCACCAGCACTTGATCGACCAGTTCTGGAGCCCGCGTACGAATTTTCGCACCGATGAATGGGGCGGTAGTCTGCAGAACCGTCTGCGCTTCGGCGTCGAGGTGCTGAATGCGGTGCGCGAAGCAGTCGGGCCGGACTTCGTCGTCGGTCTGCGCATGTGCGGCGACGAATTCCATGAAGACGGCCTCGATCACGAGCAACTGAAGGAAATCGCCCACGCGATGTCCGACACGGGGCTCATCGATTACCTCGGCGTCATCGGCTCCGGTGCCGATACGCACAATACGCTCGCCAACTGCATGCCGCCGATGGCGCTGCCGCCCGAGCCATTCGTGCATCTGGCCGCAGGCATCAAGTCGGTCGTCGACATTCCGGTCATGCACGCACAAAGCATCCGCGATGCGGGACAGGCCGAGCGCCTGCTCGCCTCGGGCATGATCGATCTCGTCGGCATGACGCGCGCGCAAATTGCCGACCCGCATATGGTCATCAAAATCCGGGACGGTCGCGAAGACGAGATCAAGCAATGCGTCGGTGCCAACTATTGCATCGACCGCCAGTACAACGGCCTGGACGTGCTGTGCGTGCAGAACGCCGCAACCTCGCGCGAAGCGACGATGCCGCACGTCATCGAGAAGTCGCGTGGTCCGCGCCGCAAGGTGGTGGTGGTCGGTGCCGGTCCCGCGGGTCTGGAAGCGGCACGTGTTGCCCGCTCGCGCGGCCACGACGTGGTGCTGTTCGAAAAGCATACCGAAGTGGGCGGTCAGATCGTCCTCGCCTCGAAGGCGCCGCAGCGCGAGCAGATGGCCGGCATCGTCCGTTGGTTCGACATGGAGACGAAACGTCTGGGCGTCGATAGGCGACTCGGCGTCGAGGCCGACGAGAAGGCGATCATGGCGGAAAAGCCGGACATCATCGTGCTGGCCACGGGCGGCCGCGCATTCTCCGACCAGGTACAGGACTGGGGTGTCGCCCAGGGGCTCGCGGTGAGCTCCTGGGACATCCTGTCGGGCCGTGTCGAGCCGATGAAGAACGTGCTCGTCTACGACGGGGTCAGCACACATGCCGGTGCAGGGGTAGCCGATTTCATCGCGAGCCGCGGCTCGAAAGTCGAGATCGTGACGCCCGATGTGAAAGTAGCCGACGATTGCGGCGGCACCACGTTCCCGATTTTCTATCGGCGCCTCTATGCGGAAGGCGTGATCCATACGCCGAACTATTGGCTCGATCGCGTGTACGAGGAAGACGGCAAAAAAATCGCCGTGCTTCGAAACGAGTACACCGAGGAGCAGGAGGAGCGCGCCGTCGATCAGGTCGTGATCGAGAACGGCAGCACGCCCAACGACGGACTCTATTGGAAGCTCAAACCCGAATCGCTGAACCGCGGACAGATCGACGTGCACAAGCTGTTCGCGGCCGAGCCGCAGCCGTGCCTCTCGGAGGAACTCGGCAACGGCCGGTTCCTGCTGTTCCGCGTGGGCGATTGCATCTCGATGCATAACATCCACGGCGCAATCTACGATTCGCTTCGTCTTTGCAAGGACTTCTGATCATGAGCCCGGCGTTCGTCATCACAGGGTTGCTGTGGCTCTCGATGGCCGGCCTCGCTTACGCGCTCGCGCGCCGCGCCGCATATTGGCGCGTGGGGCGCGCAACGCCGGCCGGCGCATTCGGGGTGGCCAATCTCTTTACCATTCCCAAGCGGTACTTCGTCGATCTGCATCACGTGGTTGCACGCGATCCCTACATCGCGAAGACGCACGTGGCGACGGCCGGAGGGGCCATCGCGGCGCTCGCGCTCGTCTTCGTCAACTACGGGTTCGCGATTTACTCGCCGTGGCTCGATAAGCTCATCGGCGTGGCCGCCGTGACGATGCTGATCGGTGCGGTCTTCGTCTGGCGCCGTCGGCGCGACCAACGTGCGATGCCGGCCAGGCTTTCGCGCGGGCCGTGGAATGCGCTGCCCTGGCTGCTCGGCTCCTTCGCGCTCGGCTTGACCTTGCTCGCCGTCGTGCCGAGCGCGGCGGCCTCGGGCTTCGTCGCCGTCATCATCGCGGTCCTGATCGCGATCGGCGCCTTTGCGATGACGGTCGGTGCCGCGCGCGGCGGGCCGATGAAGCACGCGCTCGCCGGCCTTCTTCATCTCGCCTTCCACCCGCGTCAGGAACGCTTCCGCACTGGCGCGGGGGAAACTGACAAGCCCGGAGTCGTCCCGCCGACGGCGCTCAAGATGCCGGAGCTCGATGCTCGCGAGTACGGCGTCGGCAAGCCTGTCGAATTCCGCTGGAACCAGCTTTTGAGCTTCGACGCATGTGTCCAATGCGGCAAATGCGAAGCGGCGTGCCCAGCGTTCGCGGCAGGACAGCCGCTCAATCCCAAGAAGCTGATTCAAGACCTGGTTACCGGCATGGTGGGCGGCACGGACGCCGCTTATGCGGGCAGCCCCACCCCGGGCATCGCGCTCGGCAAGCATGGCGGCCAGCCGGATCTGCCGATCGTTTCGGGTTTGATCGAAGCCGACACGCTTTGGTCCTGCACGACATGCCGCGCCTGCGTTCAGGAGTGCCCGATGCTGATCGAGCACGTCGACGCAATCGTCGATATGCGCCGCAATCGCACACTCACCGAGGGCGATCTGCCGGGCAAGGCGCCCGAAGTACTCGCCAATCTGCGCGAGACGGGCAGTGCCGGCGGCTACGACATCGCGGCGCGCTACGACTGGGCCGTCGACTTGAACGCGCGCATCGCTGAACCGGGCAAGTCTGTCGACGTATTGCTCGTTGCGGGCGAAGGCGCGTTCGACATGCGCTATCAGCGCACGCTGCGTGCATTGGTCAAGGTGCTGAACCGGGCGGGCATCGATTACGCCGTGCTGGGGCCCAACGAAACGGACACCGGCGACGTCGCGCGCCGCCTTGGCGACGAGGCAACCTTCCAGCGCATGGCCAAACGCCTGATCGCAACGCTCGATGGATTGAACTTCAAACGCATCGTCACGGCCGATCCGCACGTCATGCACAGCCTGCGCAACGAATACCGCGCGCTCGGTGCGCGTTATACGGTCCAGCATCATACGAGCCTCCTTGCCGAGCTCGTGCAATCGGGGAAATTGTCGCCGAAAGCATCGGCCGCGCTCGCGGACAAGCGGATCACCTATCACGATCCGTGCTATCTCGGGCGCTACAACGGCGAGACCGAAGCACCGCGCCGCGCCCTCAAATCGATCGGCATCAAAGTCGTGGAGATGGAGCGCCATGGTATGCGCGGGCGCTGCTGCGGGGGTGGCGGCGGCGCGCCGCTCACCGATATCCCGGGCAAGGCACGTATTCCCGATTTGCGGATGGCCGATGCGCGCGAGGTCGGTGCCGAGATCGTGGCCGTCGGCTGTCCGAATTGCACGGCGATGCTCGAGGGCGTGGTCGGTCCTCGGCCCGAGGTGCTCGATGTAGCCGAACTCGTTGCAGCGGCGCTGGAGTGAAGACGATGAATCCGATCAAACGTATCGATCCGCGCCGGCCGTTCGTCATTGCGTCGTCGGGGCTGCGCCGCATCACGCTGGGGCAGGAGCACGTGGCGGGCGCCGCGACGGACGATATCCCGCGTCTGGGCGCGCACGGCGAGCGCGAGAAGCCGCGCCGCACAGTGGAGCAAGCCGGGCGCGTTTTGCTCGGGGCCGCGCATAGCGACCGGGGTGCGCTTGACGAACATGCACGACAGGCCGTGGCCGCCGCCGCGATCGTTGCCGATGCGCGTACCGAAGTCGTGCTCGTCGTGTTCGGTGAACTGACGGACGATGCCGCCGAGCTGGGTGCCGATAAAGTCATCGAATTGCCGGCGCTGGGCCGTCCGGTTTTCGCGCCCGATCGCGCCGTTGCCGCGCTGAAGGCGTGCGTTGCCGCGTTTTCGCCGGCGCATGTCCTGATGCCCGATAACGCCACCGGAGACGGTGATCTGGGACGTCGCTATGCGGCGCTAGCGGGGGCGAGCATTGCCACGCAGGTAGTGGAAATCGATGCGTCGCACGTGGGTGTTTACGTCGACGCTCAACGACAGTTCGCGTCGCGTGCGTGGCCCGATGTGGTGCTGCTCGCCGCGGACGCCGTCTCTTCGAAGCTGCCATTCGTTGGCGCCGGGGAGCGCGCCCCATTGCCGGCGGAATCGGTGGCCGAGGGCGTCGTCGATACGCGCGACCCACTCTATCGCGACCTCGGCACGGTTCAGCTCGATGCGGCCGACGTCGCGCTCGAGGAGGCGGACTTCATCGTCTCCGCAGGCAACGGGGTGACCGATATTGCGGCTTTCGAGGCGCTCGCAGGTGCGTTCGGAGCGGCGATAGGCGCCAGCCGCGTGGCGGTCGACAACGGCTATTTCACGCGCGACAAGCAAGTCGGTGCAACGGGCAAGACGGTCAGCGCGAGTGTCTATATCGCTTTCGGGATCTCCGGCGCGGTACAGCATCTGCAAGGGATCAAAGACTGTCGCCACGTGATCGCCGTGAACCTCGACGCCAGCGCACCGATCGCGAAGCGCGCCGATTTGACGCTCGTCGGCGACGCGCAGGCGACGATCGCCGCGCTGACCCAAGCCGTAACGGCCGCGCGCGGCGTGCAGCCGGCGCCGGGCACGGCGTCCGCGCGCGCGGCGCTCAACGAAGGAGTAGCCGCATGAACGCAGCGATGAATGACGCACGCATCGCGGTGCTCGTCTCGGTCGGCAGGCATCGCGTCAGCGCGGCGCCTTGTTATAGCCGAAACGACGCGGCCGCGCTCGAAATTGCGCGCGGACTGGAGCAAACCAAAGGTTGCTCGGTCGAGGTGCTCCATGCGGGCGACGCCTCGAATCCAGCGCTCACCGATTATCTGGCGCTCGGCGCGCGACGGATCGAAGTCATCGATTGCGCGTCGGGACTCGACGGCGACGATCCGATACCGGTGCTGGCCGAGCGGCTGCGGGGCGTTTCGCTCGTGCTGACCGGTACGCGCGCCGAAGGCGCCTACGACACCGGGATGCTGCCCTACCAGCTGGCGGCGCAGCTTGGCTACACGTTCGTCGGCTCCGCGCTCGATGTCACTCTCGGCGACGGTTTTGCGACCGTCACGCAGTTCATGCCGAAGGGCGTGCGCCGGCGGGTGGCGGTCGCGTTGCCGTGCGTCGTCGCTATTCATCCTCAAGCGAACGTGAAGCCGCGCTACGCCTATGCGCGCGTGCCCGACGGCGCGATCGTGCAGGGCCCGCCCGCGTCGCGCAAGGACCTCGACGCGCCGTGTTGGTCGGTTGCGCCGACGGAACGCAAGCCGCGCAAGCTCGTCGCGAGCGAGAAGCGTTCAGGCCACGCGCGGATGCTGATGGCGACGACTACCGAAAGCCGCGGCGGAAACGTCGTAATTGAGGGGAGTTCGGTCGAAAAAGCGCAAGTCATCCTCGGTTATTTGCGCGAGCATCGACTCATCGATTACTGAATCGACGGCTGCGGACCCATCGCCGGGCCGCATCGTCGAGCAGGTGGAATGTGTTTTGGAACCAGGACGTCACGAATCCGGAGTAGACATGAACGTATCGGCAGCCATTCGCGAACTCGTGGAACGACGCAAGCCAGGCTACAGCCTGGAGGCGCCGTTTTACCGGAGCGAGGAGATCTTCGCGCTCGATATGGACGCGATTTTCCGCAAACACTGGATTCAGGTTGCCGTGGAGCCCGATATCCCCGAGCCGGGAGACTATGTCACGGTCGAACTGGCAGGCGAGTCGGTGCTGATCGTGCGCGACGACGATATGGCGATTCGCGCCTTTCACAACGTGTGTCGCCATCGCGGGGCGCGCCTGTGCAACGAGGAAAAGGGCGCGGTGGGCAATATCGTCTGCCCCTACCACAGCTGGACTTACAACCTGACCGGCGAGCTGATGTTCGCCGAGCACATGGGGGAGAAGTTCGACCGTTGCAAGCATAGTCTCAAGCCGGTCGCATTGCAGAACCTCGCGGGCCTCATTTTCATCTGCCTCGCCGACGAGCCCCCGGGCGACTTCGAAGTGATGCGCGCGGCGATGGAGCCCTATTTGCTTCCGCACGACTTGCCCAACTGCAAGATTGCGGTTCAGGTGGACCTGGTCGAAGACGGCAATTGGAAGCTCACGATGGAGAACAATCGCGAGTGCTATCACTGCGTGGCAAATCATCCCGAGCTGACGATCTCGCTTTACGAGTACGGTTTCGGGTATCAGCCGTCGCCGTCGAATGCGGAGGGGATGGCGGCCTTCGAGCGCGCCTGCCTCGAACGTGCTGCGCAATGGGAAGCGATGAATTTGCCGTCGGTCGAGGTCGAGCGCCTGTCCGATGTGACAGGCTTCCGGACCCAGCGGCTGCCGCTGGACCGCAGCGGCGAATCGCAGACGCTCGATGCGAAGGTGGCCAGCAAGAAGCTGCTCGGCGAGTTCAAGCGCGCCGATCTGGGCGGCCTTTCGTTCTGGACGCAGCCGAACTCGTGGAATCACTTCATGAGCGATCACATCGTGGCCTTCACGGTGATTCCGCTGTCGGCCGGCAAGACGCTCGTGCGTACGAAATGGCTCGTGCACAAGGATGCCGTCGAAGGCGTCGATTACGACATCGAGAACCTGACGGCCGTCTGGAACGCGACTAACGATCAGGACCGTACGCTGGTTGAGTATTCGCAACGAGGCATCGGCAGCAGCGCTTACGAGCCGGGGCCTTACTCGCCCTTCACCGAAGGTCTCGTCGAGAAGTTCAGCGATTGGTACGTGCGACGTCTGCGTGCCGGGATCGCGGCATAACGGGCAACGGAAAACATCCGAAAGGGAATGGAAGCGAGGCATACGATGATGCGAGACGCGCAAATGTTGGAGCCCGGCGAGAGCCGGCTCACGCGGCCCGCGTTCTGGAGCCGGCTGGGTGAGCGGTGGACGAGCGACGACGAGGAAACGCTCGTGTGCTGCCAGGTACGCGAGGAAACGCATGACGTGAAGAGCTTTTTCTTCATGTCGCGGGAAGGGCGGACGTTCGTCTTCGAGCCCGGGCAGTTCGTGACGCTCGAACTCGAAATCGACGGCGAAACGATCAATCGCTGTTACACGATTTCGTCGGCACCCACGCGCCCCCATACGATCTCGATCACGGTCAAGCGCGTGCCGGGCGGCAAGGTGTCGAACTGGCTGCATGACAATCTGCGCGCCGGCGATGCCGTGCGCGTATTGGGGCCTGCCGGTGTCTTCACCTGTGCGCGGCGCCCGTCGGGCAAGTATTTGTTTCTCTCCGCGGGGTCGGGCATTACGCCGCTCATGTCGATGAGCCGTACCCACCACGAACTTGGCGAAGACCGGGACATCGTTTTTCTGCATAGCGCCAGGACGCCCGACGACATCATCTTCGCGCGCGAGCTCGATCTGATCGCATCGAACCACCGGAATTTCCGGACTGCGTTCGTCTGCGAACGGATAGGACAACGAAGCAATTGGTCCGGTATCACCGGCTTTCTGACCTTGCCGCTGCTTTCGCTCATCGCTCCGGATTTCATGGAGCGCGAAATCTTCACGTGCGGCCCGGCGCCGTATATGGAGGCCGTACGCAAGATACTGGCGGATGCCGGGTTCGATCGCAGCCAGTATCACGAAGAGAGTGTTTCGTTCGAGGAAACGGTGGCGCCCGAGCTGGACGCTGTCGCAGCGTCGCCGGCCGTGTCCGATGCGGCGCCCGCCGGCGAGCGTTTTGCCGTTTCGTTTGCGAAGAGCCGACGCGAAATCGAATGCGCGGCCGATCAACACGTACTCGACGCGGCACGGCAGGCAGGCGTGCGCTTGCCGTCCTCCTGCACGCAAGGCATGTGCGGCACCTGCAAGGTCAAGCTCGTGTCGGGGCAGGTCGAGATGAAGCACAACGGTGGAATTCGTCAGCGCGAAATCGACCAGGGCATGGTTTTGCTGTGCTGTAGTAAACCTCTGACGGATCTCGTCATCGATAAATAAAAGAAACGTCGTTTACGGACAAGACGGTGTCGGAAAACTTGACTACCGCGTTTTAATGGCTGCGCACTCTAGAGACTCCTTAGATGCGCTGATCTCGACGATCAGGAGACCTGAACATGAAACTTATCAAGCAGTTGGTGCTGACGGCTATTATTGGAGCCGGTCTCGCCTGTACGGCGTTTTCCGCGTCGGCCGATAGCAAGCCGACGATCAAGATCGGCTACGTCGAGGGATGGGACGACAGCGTCGCAACGTCGAACGTTGCCGCGCAAGTCATCGAAAAGCGGCTCGGGTATCCAGTACAGCTCGTGCCGGTGGCAGCGGGCATCATGTGGCAAGGTGTGGCCCGCGGCGATCTGGATGCGACGCTGTCCGCCTGGCTGCCGGTCACGCACGGCTCGTACTGGGAAGAGTTCAAGGGCAAGGTGGAAGATCTTGGCCCGAACTTCAACGATGCGAAGATCGGTCTGATCGTTCCCGCCTACGCCAAGGCGAACAGCATCGACGATCTCAACACCGAGAAGGGTGCGTTCGGTGGCCGCATCGTCGGCATCGACGCGGGCGCGGGCGTGATGCGCAAGACTGAGGAAGCGATCAAGAACTACGGCCTCAACTACACGCTGATGCCGAGCTCGGGCAGCGCGATGACGGCCGAGCTGGCTCGCTCGGAAAACGCGAAGAAGCCGGTGATCGTGACAGGTTGGGCGCCGCACTGGATGTTCGCGAAGTGGAAGCTGAAGTTCCTCGAGGACCCGAAGAAGGTGTTCGGCGGAGCGGAGCACGTCGATAACGTCGTGAATCCGGGGTTGGAGAAGAAGGCACCGCAGGTGGTGGCGTTCCTGAAGAAATTCCAGTGGAAGCCGGGCGAGATCGACAGCGTGATGCTGGCTACGCAAAACGGTGCGAAGCCGCAGGATGCGGCGAACACGTGGATCGCCGCGCATAAGGACCGGATCAACGAGTGGGTGGCCGGTTCGCAGTAATCGATCGTCTTAGCGAAGCGACTGAGCGCCCGGCATCTTGGAACGATGCCGGGCGTAATCTTTTGGGGCTGAGGCTCGATATCGGGGAAGCGCGGAAAAGGCCTGGCCTTCAGGCGCGCCGACGATTCCGGGATTGGAAAGATCGGTTTTTTTGTGGCGTTCCGCACGTTATCCCGCGACTTTCCACGTAACTATGCGAGCACACGGGGATTGAAAGCGGGGCATGTCGTTTCGACGGGGCTCAGTGTCGAAGCGTAGCCATAACGGCCACCTTGCTCCCGGCCGGCCATTGACACGGCAAAAAAGGTCGCTGATGAACCGCCCAATAAAAAGCCTGGAAGGTATGCGCGGCCTCGCGGCGCTTCTTGTCGTGCTTTACCATGCCAAAGTCTCGCGGCCGCCAATATTCGACAACGGTTACCTGGCTGTCGATCTCTTCTTCGTTTTGAGCGGGTTCGTCATCTGCGCCACCTACGGCTCGCGGCTCCAGCGCATCCCCGATCTCCCTGCGTTCGTGGCCCGGCGGCTCGGCCGCTTATGGCCCGTCCATCTTGTGGGGTTGATGCTGTATATCGCAAACTGGAACCTCGTCGCCTGGATCCTCTCCGCGCACCCCGTCGGGCTGCCGCCCTTGAGCGAATTCGTGGCAAACCTGACGATGGTTCACGGGTTCAACTTGTTCGATCGTCTCGTCGGAGACTTTGCAAGCTGGTCGTCCGCGGACGAGTTCTATGTCTATCTGATGTTCGCGGCGATCTGCATACTCGCAAGGGGACGACACCGCGTGGCGATCCTTGCGGTTTGTGCGCTTTCTGCCTGGGCGATATGCGTCTGGGCTTCGACTGTACAAGACGACTGTTTGCATCGCGGTCGATGCCTCGAGCTCACCTTCCGGTTCGGTTGGGCGCGGTGTGTCGCCGGATTCTTCCTCGGTGCACTGCTCGCTGAATACCGCGACACGCACATAGTGCGCGCTTTATCTCGAGGACATGCACAGCTCGTTGTGGCCGCTGCCGCGCTGGTCTACATGAATCTCGCGGGCTCGCTGCGCGGCCTTGCATTTGCCGCGCCCGTCGTCTTTGTCTTCTTGATCGCGGCCGTAGCCTCCGATGAAGGACCCGCTGCACGATTCTTTCAACGTCCGATGTGGCTGTCGCTTGGCAAGGTATCGTATTCGCTTTACCTCGTGCACGCGGATCTGCTCGGCCCGCTGTTCGCTCCCCTCGCTGGACTCCACCCTCGTCCGCTCGCGGCCGTTCTGGCCACTACGGCTGTCTATCTCGTGGGCTCGGTCCTCCTTGCACACGTCGTCTATCGGTTCGTCGAAGCGCCGTGCCGCGACCGGGTCAACCGCATGTCGCGCAGGTGGGAGCGCCCGTCGACAAAAAATGTACAAGCATCCTACGACGTACCGTCAGACGCTCCGGTTGCAGGCATCCGTTAGCTCGCTCGGCTGTTCGAACCGACCGCATAGCCGCTCGCGTTCGATTTCTCTCACTGCAAGACGACGGTCCGATCGCCATTGATGAATACACGCCGCTCGATGAATGCCTTGACGGCACGCGCGAGCGTGATGCACTCGACATCCCGGCCCACCGCAAGCAACTGCTCGGGCCGATGCGAGTGGTCGACCCGCTCGACGACCTGTTCGATGATGGGCCCCTCGTCGAGATCGTCGGTCACGAAATGCGCCGTGGCGCCGATCAGTTTCACACCGCGCGCATGCGCCTGGTGATAAGGTTTGGCGCCCTTGAAGCCCGGCAAGAACGAGTGGTGGATGTTGATCGCGCGTCCGGCAAGCTTGCGACTGGTTTCGCCCGAAAGAATCTGCATATAGCGCGCAAGCACCATGAGTTCGGCACCGGTCGTATCGAAGAGATCGAGAATCCGCGCCTCTTGCTGCGCCTTCGTTTCAGGCGTAATCGGCAGGTGATGAAACGGGAGCGCGTGCTGGCGCGCCAGGGGTTCGAGCGTGGTGTGATTCGAAGCCACTGCGACGATATCCATCTTCAACTCGCCCATGCGCCAGCGGAACAGCAGGTCGGCGAGGCAGTGCTCGAGCTTGGACACCAAAATAAGCACCTTCGGTCGCATTTTCGCATCGTGGATGGCCCACTGCATGCGAAACCGATCGGCAATCGGCGCGAACTCTTTTTTCAACGCGTCGATGTCGAGCGCTGCCCCGTCGCGGCGCGCCCCGTGAAAGACACAGCGCATGAAAAAGTGCTCGCTGCTGTCGTCGTCGAAGACGGTCAGTTCGTCGACATAACCCTGATGCTTGTCGAGCAGCCCCACCACGGAGGCGACCTGCCCCGCGGCGCTGGGGCAATCGAGCGTCAAAATGAACTGATGAGTGCGATCGGTCGATGGCATGCGCGTGGCCTCTGAATCTCATTGGGAAATGCGCGAGCTACCGCGGTGGAATGCGGGTGCGGCGCGTAGTATGCCGAAGTAAATCAGGTGAAAGGAGCGCGGGATAGAACCGAAACGCCGTCCCGTTGGTATCGGCCCGTCAACGATCGGCCCGTCAGTAGGGCGCGGCGTTTGCGGCGCAGCCGCAGGCGGCGAAGAGCCACCGCCGGAACGCGGGTGCAGCCGGCGCTTCCGGGCGCGCGGCGGGGCAGACGAGGAAATAGCCGCGCTCGGTGACCACGGGGGGCTCGGCCACGCGCACGAGTTGTCCCGTTGCAACCAACTCGTCGATAAGCGGTACCCAGCCGAGCGCCACGCCTTGATGCGAGAGCGCGGCATGAATCACGAGCGCGTAGCTGTTGAACGTCATGCCCTGGTCTTCCGGCGGCGCGCCGAGGCCATGCGCGGCAAACCAGCCTGTCCAGTCGAGCCAGCGTTCAGGGTGTGTCGGCTGCACATGCAGCAGCGGCAACGCGCGAAGGTCCGCCGGGCTCGCGATGTCCGGGTGCGCATTTCGAAAGGCTGGCGTACAAACAGGCGTCACCTGTTCGGGGAAAAGGCGTGTCGAGCGATAAGGCGACCAATCTCCCGAGCCGAAAGCGATCGCGATATCGGCGCGATCCCGCTCGGGATCGAAGCCTTCCTGCGAGGTGACGATCTTGACGTTGACGCCGGGCACGGCGCGCTTGAACTCGGCCAGACGCGGCATGAGCCAGTAGGTCGCGAAACCGAAGTCGGTCAGGATCGTGAGTGTGCCATGCGCCGTGCGGATTCGGATATCCGCGGCGGCATGCCGGATTTCGTCGAGGCTCTTCTTCACGGCCTCGAAAAGATGTATGCCGTCCGCGGTCAATCTCACGCCGCGATGACTGCGTTCGAAGAGCGGGACGCCAAGATCGGTTTCGAGTTGAACGATACGCTGGCTCACGGCGGGCTGGGTCGAACCGAGCTCGCGTGCAGCCGCGGTGAAGCTCGACAAGCGAGCCGCCGCTTCGAACACGAAGACCGCCTGCATAGGCGGCAAGCTGTCGGGGCGACGAAATCGATCGTTCATGCCGGCCTCCGACCGCGGTCGGATAACAAACAGTGTGAAAAAGTGAAGGAGTACGAAGCGAGTAGGGCAATCCTCTCCGATATTAGGGAGTTTTCGGGTTCCGGGCAATCGTGTCGTCGCCGCGCGAATCCAACGCGCGGCGACGCGTTGCGGGCTTACTTCGCGACAGGCATCGAGAATTCCGCGCCTTTCTCGGTGCTTTCGGGCCAGCGCTGCATGATCGATTTTTGTTTCGTATAGAAACGCACGCCTTCCTCGCCATAGGCGTGCATGTCGCCGAACAGGCTTCGCTTCCAGCCGCCGAACCCGTGCCAGGCCATCGGCACAGGAATCGGTACGTTGATCCCGACCATGCCCACTTCGATTTGCCGGCCGAATTCGCGGGCCACGTGGCCGTCGCGCGTGAAACACGCCACGCCGTTGCCGAACTCATGGTCGTTGATCAGTTGCACGGCTTCGGCGAAATCCTTCACGCGCACGCACGCCAGTACCGGGCCGAAGATTTCCTCGCGATAGATGCGCATCTCGGGCGTGACATCGTCGAATAGCGTCCCGCCCGTGAAGAAGCCGTTTTCGTGGCCCGGCACCTTCAGGCCGCGGCCGTCGACGACGAGCGTCGCGCCTTCTTCGATGCCCGTCGCGATATAGCCTTCGATGCGCTCGAGCGCCTGTTGGGTCACGACCGGCCCCATTTCCGCGTCGGGCTCCATGCCGTTCTTCACGACGAGTTTGCGTGCGCGCTCGGCAAGGCGCGGCACGATCTTGTCGGCTACCTCGCCTACCAGCACGGCGACCGAGATC
>Ga0157374_10000974_pt1 | contig 24812 bp, 24 predicted proteins | sample M25metaG_FD_115308 | JGI IMG/M metagenome (GOLD analysis project Ga0157374, IMG submission 115308) | Miscanthus rhizosphere microbial communities from Kellogg Biological Station, Michigan, USA - M2-5 metaG | ecosystem: Host-associated > Plants > Roots > Rhizosphere > Soil | place: USA: Michigan... | reverse complement strand
GTGCGCATCGATCTTGTCGCTCTTGCTGCCTTCCTTTAATAAGGCATTGCGCCGCGGATTGCAGACCACCACCTGATGCACGTGTGGTTTCAGTAGGTCGTACAGCCAAGCTGCCCAGGTCCCTTCTTCCCAGGTCACATGCAGCTCGCCTCGCAGACCGCGAATGAACTGCAGAATACTGCTCGTTGTCGTTTCTACCACCGACTCCATCACTACCTTGCCCGTGCCATCCTCGACTACCATGACGGTGGCTTCCTTGTGCACGTCCATCCCGATATACTTAATGTCACGACTCATTGAGTTGTCTCCTTTGGGGGAAAGTGCACTCGCGCAAACGGAGCCTTTCCCTCAAAGTACAGTGCCATCATTCACCGCATTTTCCTACCGCTTCCTTCATTCCCGCGGTCGACACCCTACTTATGGGCCGTTCTCTCATAATGCATTGACCGGACCCAGACTGGACCCTCGATGACTGATACAGAGATTATCGTCAGCCGAGGTTCACTGGCAGTCTGCGCGAAACGGCGCTGGCAGCCTGCTCCTCAGTGCGACTGTCCGGACGGAGCACCCAAACCAGCACCGGGCAGGGCTGCTGCCGTCGCAGTGAACGGCACGTTCACAGACCCCAGTCGGCCCGTGCTCAAGTCTCTAACCGCGAAACGCACGATGTGGGCATCCGGTGCTGGAGTGACTTGGAAGACATGCGGATAGCCGTGCCCAGCCAGTACTGCCGCATATTGCGTCGGAGAGAGTTCCTGGCTCACCTCATCGTGCCAAAACTGGAGAGGCTTACCGAATCTGTCGAAAGAACAGCCTGCGAACTGCAAGGCCAGAACCGGGGCACCTGTCGCTGACCGCGCGACCCCGACTGTGCTTGTGTCCACGACGAGGAAATACTTGCGTATCCCCGGCTGTTCCTCAATAAGCGCCTTGGCTCCCAGCAGAATAGAGGTAGACGTCAACAGGTCGCCGCAGGCGGCTTTCTGAAGGTCGTCGTTTCGCTTCTGAGGATCCGGCTCTGACGTCGGTTGCGGCATTGCATAATACCCTTGCCTATATGCCATGTGCACTCCGGGTCGTTTTGTCTTAATTACAATTTTGCGGAATTCACCTCGCCAGTCCTTTGAGTCGGGGTAGTAAGAAATTTCGTAGAAAGAACTGCTTTCCTCTATTGCTTTCTTCACGCAAGCCCCCACATCGTTGGCCACACATACTCTTCCGCCCGTAGCCTCGGCCACCGCCTCCATCGTTGCCAAGCGGTTATTTCGGGAGATTTGTTCGCTGCGAATAGGTGAGCCCATTGTCTGCCTATTGTTTGACACGACTGGGTCCCGGTATGGGTTCCCCGAACCTTCCTCGCTCCGTTGCAAGGAGGTGAGACCCGAACCGGACTGGATCATGGTGCCAGTCGGTTGCATTGATGGAGCTTGCAGCCCGGCCGGATCGATTGGATACACCGCTACTTTGGCATCACCGAGAAGATTTGCAACCTGCTCAACATCGCGTTGATAGTTGTGCATACCGGCCCATCCAAAAAAGCTCGAATTTCCTGAGGCGGCAGCATCCACATCAGGATCGAGAACCAGAGGGAATGAGGAACTTATCCAAAGCAGGTTTTTGCGCCCCGGATAGCCGGCGTAATGACGAGCCAGAGACCGCATCGCATCCAACGTGACTCTGACCCGGATGTCCATTGCTGCAGCTATTCCTTCGCGTGCAAATTGCAAAAGGGCTTCTTGCGCCTCGGGAGCCTGCTCCCAAATTACTCCCGAACCATCAAGAATCACGGGAGTAGCCATATTCCCAGACTCGGCTTGCGCGAATTCACCAGCCTGAAGAGCGGTTATCTTTTCAATGGCTGACTTCAACAGGGACGGGTCCGTCGTGAAGTTCTGGAGGACTTTCAGTTGCCTGCCGAGCAAGAAGACCGCCACGGGCACATCTGGCGGAAGGGAGTGCAACGTTTTCACCAATTCCAGCCGGACTTGCATTCGCGAAGTCAATTCCGTGTTGATTGCATCAACCAACAAAATTGTCGGCGGCACTGGATCCTTTGCGAACGTGACCAGGTTTGTATAAACGTCCGCCGCCGGATGCACGCTGCTCTCCGGTTGTTTCGAGAAATCGGCGACGCTAATCGCCCGGAAGGCGGCGATCTTCTGCTGCCGCGTCTGTTTTCTCCATCCAGGAGATTGCTCGAATATCTGGAAGTCGCTTGCAGTCAAGTTTCTTGCTGGGTGTCCTTGATCATCCTTCGCTACCACTTCTACCGTGACCATGCGCGTAGACACGCGCAAAGTCAGTGAAGACTCCGGCGCTGTCTTTTGCTGAGATGTGTCTGAGCCCTGAGCGCTAGAACTTGGAGCCGTCGCGGTGAAAGAAAGTAAGACTATGAACGCAAGAGCGCCACTGCGGTTGTTCTTGTACACATTGACCTCCAGGCCGCGAAGGTCCTAATTTTGCCCTCGTTTGGACGAGAGTTCAATCCAGAATTGGCAATGTAACCTCTTTGAGCAAGTAACTGACCCTACTTTCCCCAGGACAAGAACCACCAAACTCAGGGAGAGAATCGTGATAATTTGACGACGGAGATGGGTGCTCGGCCGATCTATGCGGCCAACCTTCTAACCCACAAGCACCTGCACCCCTGTGCTGCCACTTCACGATACACCGATTTATCACCAATCATCTCCGCGATGGCATAATTGACCCCTTGAATGACCCAGAACGACACGGATGATCTTCCACGGCGCATTGGAGACCTGCTGGAGAACGCCGAACGTTACAACAGCCAAGGCTCGTTCGCCAACGCAGCTGTCCTAGTGGACGAAGCGCGATTGCTGGCTGCGGGTAACATCCAAGCCTCAGCCGAAATTGACTTGTTTTGTGCGATTGCATTGCTCGAAAGAGAGCAACGAGAAGAAGGGCTCCGATCCCTAGAGTCGATACTGATGAAGTACGAGAATTGGCTGAAAACCCCGGACGGACGATCCGTGTACGAAGCCGTTCAGATACAAAGAGCTTTCTCGCCGATGCACGCTGAAAAGGGGCTAGAAGCGAGGCCGCTTCTAGAGCAAGCAGCAGGATTCGAGCTTGATACCGAGGTTCGTAGCGATGTTCATTGTCATCTCGGTCGCTGCTATCACGAACTCGGTCTCTACTCTCTCGCAAAGGAACAATTTGAGAGGGCAAAAGCGCTCGGCGTGAGCGAGGAATGGCTGCCTGCCTTTCACTACTGCTACGGCTACACGCTGTACGAGCTAAAGGAGTTCCAACGGTCAAAACGGGAATTCATTCTCTGCCTGCAGTCAGGGCCATCTGGGCCGGAGGCTTGGTTGCGATATTCGATGCTAGCGGCAGCCTGTCGGAAGTTGGGTGAACACGCTGAAGCCAGGGCGTATGAGGAACGTGCAGCTTCATCTAAAGAGAAGCCTCAATGCGTGATATAGAGATGTATCGCGAGTTAACGTTCAGGAGCACGGTTCCAGTAGTAGAGCCCAGTGTTGCCCAAGATCTCCACTGCAGCCGTGAAGAGGTGCAGATCACAAAAAAGGAGAGCCACTCCCATCGAATCCCACCATTTGTGCAGCGGCCATCCATATAAGAACGGTACAGTTGCAGCAACGGAGCCGAGGAACATCAGCCCCCAAAAAGATGCGTAACGTAATTGCAACGCACCGAGTGAACCATGCCTGGAGCCCTCCGGTCGGTCTGGAATAGCACGCAGTCGATTGTGTATAAAGGTTTGCAATAGGGGTGATGTGCCCGGGAGTGAAAGGATTAGCTGAGGGGTGCGGAGTCGCAGTATCGGATGCAGCGAAAAGCCGTACACATCTTTCCAGCGGACTTCTCTGGAGAAGTAAGGAAGATATCTCGCCACCACTCGATCTTCAAAATAGATTTCGCGATAGCTCCAAGCGAAAAGAGTTACGAGGGCCAAAAATACTAGAACGAACACTCTCGATGGCCAGGGGGTACTGGGTGGGGCATCAAGAATCAACCCCCAGCAACCGACATTGCCAATTAGCGCACCGATAGAAATCGGGGTACGCATGTATGGCCGTTGTGCCTCCCTTTCTTTCCGCACCATCGTCACCGTTGGAAGACCTTGCAATTTGTGAGTTCCACGAGCATGTGCCTATTCTCGCTCATTTCGTCAATTCCTTTTCTTTGCGCCTTCGCCGGCGTCGCGCTGGTCCTGGGCGGGAGTTTTGATACGTTAATTGCAATCGGCCTCGATATTGTTCGTCACGGTTTACCTCGCGTTTTGTTCTTGGGTAGCCACTTTGAAGGCTTGCCAACGCGTCCACGAGCTAACCGGAAGTGAATCACTGATCAAGGCGTTATCGCAACTTTGCGCTTTTTCGTTAATTTACCCGTGCTCTACAATTGCGCTATGCTTGGCCCTGTTTCAGATGCCAATCAAAATCCGATTTAAACGTGAGGCTCGTCATGAAGAAAATCTTCGTCGCATTCGCCCTCGCTGTTGCACCGGCGATCTTAGTCATGATGGCCGTGGCGCAGCAGAAGTCCCCGGCTGCCAATACCCCCACCAAGTCTGCGATGTCGGCTGAGAAACGAGCCGTTATGGCCGTGATCAAGGAGTTTGAGAACGACTTCAACAACGGCAACCCGAATTGGGTACAGCTATGTGCTGATCAGGTTTCAATCATTGACGAATTTCCGCCCTTTGCTTGGAGCGGCGCAGGCGCATGCAGCCAGTGGGGCAAGGACTACGACGCCGATGCTCAAAAAAACAGCGTTACCCATCCCTCGGTTTGGTTTGGCGCGGCGAAGCACCTCGATGTGGCCGGCGACCGCGCCTATGTCGTGCTGCCCGCCAGCTACAACTACCAGCAGAACGGCAAACCAGTAAAGGAAACGGGCGCGACGCTCACCATCGCGCTGCAGAAGAGCGCCAACAATTGGCGGATCGCAGCCTGGACGTGGAGCAGGGGCTAGCTCACCAGGCAGGCTCGGCGTCGGTGTCGGTGATTGGAATCATGGTCGAACCTTGCAATCAGCAGGAAAAGGCCGTTGCAACAAACCACAGAAACATCCAGAACTGCCGCTCTGATACGTGAGACTTTTGCATTCCCCTGATTGTGAAATCAGGACCGGGCTAAAATTTCAGGCGTTATCACTCATGATGCCAATTGCGTTCGGGAGTGCGCTTTTGCATCCCTGAGACCGGCGCTCTCAACAAGTTGCTAAAGAGATTTGTCGTCAACCTACGATTTCTATGCCTGGCTCGGGAGCACGTTACATATCATTGCGCCATAGCTTTGGGGCGCCATCCGAATTAGGTCCGACAAAGGAATCTTTGCTATTTCGCGCTTCTTCTGCTTCTGCCCTTGCCATTTCCGGTAAGCATCGATTGAAGATTGCGGTAAATCCACATTTTCCTTTGAAAAAGTGAGACCGCTGGCCACCAGCATCTTTTCCATCACCGCGATATGCTCGATCGTCGTGGTCAAATGAATGTCCCCGCAACTTTGCCCGGGGATCTTATCGACTCTGACGTGAACAACTCTGCCAACCTTGGGAACATCCTCAATGGCGAGTATCGTTACGGTAATCCCTTGTTTCATCGTCCAGACCTGCCCGAGTTTGTAGTCCGTGGCTCTTGGGTTTCTGCCATCAGATTGACTCTGAGCCGGGAGAGCCAGACTGGCAGCAAGCAGAAGTGCTCCTGTCATGAAAATGGCGTTCATGTACCTACCCCCTCGTCGGTAAGGGATTGTATCTCCGATGGCTGCTGCGAAACAGGCGCTATCACGCCATTATCCCCCAATGAGCGATACGGCGATGTGTCGCCAAGCGATGTGTCGCCAACTACTCACTTTTTGGCGGACGTGGTAAGCTTCCGCGCGGACCTAGTAAGACGGCATTTTTTGCATCTGTAGGGAACAATCGCATGGAATGGTCATCCTCCCCAGCGAATGATCAGCCTGATTCAATAGCGAGACCCCGAGCATTGAGCATCTGGCGGATTCGAGTTCCGCTATTCATCGCCCATCTGACTCTGTTGGTAACGGCTGCATCACTAACGCCGAATAGTTACTTCTTTCAACTAGGTGTAGTTGTCGGCTCGCTGATGGTGGTCGGAACACTGTTCTTATGGGTATTTCTCTGGTTTGTCAGGCGGCGCGCAACCGTTTTGTTGTTCTGCGGTTTGGCTCTGGCTCAAACAGGCTTGGTTGCGTTTGTCGCGACGCAGTTCCGCGCGGAGGATAGGTTGGTCCGTGAGATCGGGACGGAAAACGCGCGGCGTCAGCATATGTGGGAAACACAGATGGCGAGCTTCCATCTCGATCGGGTTTTTGAAATGCTTACTCCCGGCAACCAAATGCACCCCGAGGAGCTACCTGGATTGCTGGAGCAAGCGCGTGCCGCGACCGTCGCAGATCGGGACCAGTGGGCCAAAACGGAGGCATGGGCGAACGACGCAGAGAAGCGATTGGCGGTGGTGAACTTGAGAGCGGCGGCTGAGTTCCGCCGGGGATTCGAGAGTACAAGAGTCCGTAACGAGCGGGTTCAAGAATTAAACAGAGATTACTATACAGGGATCGAAAAATTGGTGACTCTGCTCATTGATGGACAAGGTCGTTATCACTTTACGCATGCTGGTCTTGAATTTGACCGCCAGCATGATGCGGATGCCTATAACCAAGTACTCCATCACCTGAACGCGATTCAAGAAGAGATCGGCGCGGAGCGTCTCTCCGATTCCCGACCCTAAATGTGGTTGAGGCAATGAATGATTCTCCGCCGGTGGCGCTTCATCGCAAGAAAGAATGGAGTACAAGAACTGTAACTGACGAGCCCCACGGTGATTGACAGCGAATTCTTAACGGAGTTGAAACGCTTCACAGAGAAGAAGTGGAGCAGCCTAACCATAGACCCAAACATCTACGGGTTTCAATTTCAGCGCGGTACCCGCTGGATGCCAGGGCTCCCAGACAAGCAGATCGCTGACTATGAAGACGTCCTTGGCACTAAATTTCCGGACGATTTCAGAATCTTCCTGGGTGCAATGAACGGTACTGATTTGCCGACGCTGAATGTTTTCGGATCGACCGGCGTACCGCAGCGCCAATCGCCTGGCGTTTATTCGTATCCCCGAGACGTGGAGGTCGTAAAGCAGCTCATCGAGGTCGTAGAGGAGAATCGAGACGACGTAACACTCGATCTCGCAAGTCAGGGGTTTCATTTGCCCGCCCAAGCCAACCTTGTCCCAGTCTGCGGGCATTGCTATGTGGTCTGCACTCGGAAACTGAACACCACTGCTGTCCTGTCGATCGTTGTCCATGAAGTTGATGCGATCGTGTTTGGATACTCGCTAAGAGATTATTTGACGAAAGAGTTTCTGTCGGCCAGTCCGAACTCTCAGGTGCGACTGCCGCTAGAGCCAACATAATGAAAATCGCGATCAGTTCAGAACTTCAGCCAGCGGCAAAGAGTTTTGCAAATAATGATTACAAAAGGGAAAGAATTATCGCGCTGGTTCCAGCAGAAGACACCTCGATTTTTTAGATCCAGTAGCAGATTTCTCAGCAGCGCGAGCCAATCGGAGTGTTCGTTGATTAAGCTCATGAGCCGAACCAGGTACTAGGATTCAAGCTCCAGCCACAGATACGCTGTCCCAGTAGAGCAAAAACTTCATGACCATCCTCGCCCGCTTAGATCGATGGAAGCAGGAAGCGTTGATATCGCCCGAGCAGCACAGCTATCTATCGGGCCTCTGCCGTCGAGAACAGGTCTCACTTTTTCTTGAGCTGAACATTCTTCTTTACGCTGGCGTGCTGGCGTTTGTTGCCGGACTTGGGTGGACTGTCTCTACCTGGTCGCAACAACTCGGGGACCTTCTCGTCGTCGCTGTTCTCTCCACCCTACTCGCAGCCTGTTTTTGGTACTGCTTCTCCCGCGCTCCCGCTTGGTCCTTCGCGGAAACGCCCGCGCCGACTGCAATCTTCGACTACGTGCTTTACCTAGGCAGCCTGGTCTGGGGTATAGAACTCGCTTACCTCGAGAACCGATTCCACGTGCTCTCGGGACAATGGAATTTCCATTTGTTGGCGACGGCAGCCTTCTTTTTCTTCCTCGCATATCGGTTCGACAATCGGTGCGTACTTTCGCTGGCTTTATCATCACTTGCCGGATGGTTCGGATTGACAATCTCGCACTTGCCGTTTCATCAAGACACGGCGTATCGCCGATTTGCTCTTCTGTATTGCTTGTTGGTTGGAATCGGCGGGGTACTTCTTAAGCAACGCAGTCTAAAACCGCACTTCTTCGGCACGTATCTGAACATCGTCGCCAACGTCTTGTTTTGGGCGTTGCTATCGGGCGTGTTCAATCGCCGAGGCTATGGGATATGGTTTCTGGCCCTGCTAATCGCCTGTGCGGGGTCTCTTGCCTGGGGTCTGAAGCGGCGGGAGTTTGTCTTCGTTGCTTACTCGGCGGTTTATGGCTATGTGGGTGTCAGCTCCATACTAATCCGGGGAGTTTACGACGATACTGTTGTCCTTGGCTATTTCGTTATCACCGCCGTTGCAATGCTGGTGGCGCTGATTCTGATCGCACGCCGGTTTGGAAGGGCGGCATGAGACTGTACAGTGCATTCAGCGAAGAAACTCTGCGCGCCAGGAAACTCCTGGCGGACTGGGCCGACGAGGGTGTGCTTACCAAGACGCAGTACGAGCGTCTAGCGCAGGAAACGGTCTCTGACCTGCGCACCACCAACATCTTTCTGCGGCTAATCCTCTTCCTGTTCACCTTAATCTGCGTGGCCGCCACCGCCGGCCTGTTCTTCAAGGTTTTTCTTTCGCAGTCATCGAACCAAACCACTGGCATCTTCCTCCTGATCTTCGCTGTCGTCTGCTACGTGGCCGCGGAAATCGCGGCTTCCCAGGCCCATCTATATCGGTATGGGATCGAGGAAGCACTCGTCGTTTGCTCGGTTGGTTTCCTTTGTGGGGGAATGCAGGCGGCACTTTTCAGCGGAAGACCCTATTCGCCCAAGCCGGATGTGATCCAGTGTGTGGTTCCCACCGCGGGCCTCGCCTTCTCGCTCTGGATTTGGCGCCGCTTTGGGCTCTGGTATGCATTTCTAGCTGCGATGATCTTCGCCGTGTTTCTGTCAGGCTGCTGGACCTCCTCTCCCTCAGCGCAGCGTGTAATTGTCGGTTTACTGTATGTAATTGGGCTCGTATGTGTAATAGCGGCACGCTCCGGTCTGGAGCACAACGAAGATGATTATGCGATTGTCGAACCGCTTCTCTGGCTTGGCATATACCTAGCCATAAACCTCCAGCTTTCGCCTTTGAGCATGCGCGCCCAGTGGTTGGGCCTGGGTATTCGATCTGCCTCTGAATTTCCGAGGTCGTTTTACTGGAGCACATGGGTGCTAATTTGGTGCCTGCCGCTCGTCGTACTCGCTCGTGGCGTTCGCCGAAAGGATCGCTTCGTTATCGCGGCTGGGGCGATGCTCGCCATCCTGACATTCGTCTCCAACAAGCCCTATCTCGGCTGGCCGCGGCACACGTGGGACCCGATGCTTCTCGGCATCCTATTGATTGGCACTGCATGGCTTATCCGATCCTGGCTTGCCCGAAGCCCGGGTGCAATTCGCCGCGGCTTTATCTCCGCGCGGCTATCTGGAAAAGACAAAGATTGGATGAATGTCGGCTCCGTCGCAGCTGGTCTTGCAGCACCTCAATCGCTGGCGCCAACAAGAAGTGCAGAGTTCCGCTTCGGTGGAGGATCTTCGGGAGGTGGTGGTGCGGGTGGCAGTTTCTAACCTGCTCAATTGCCATAAATCGCGTTGATTTTCGGGTTTCGAGCCGGACGAGGTCACACCAAAAGGTGACCATCGCCCGCGGGAAGGGCGCAGTCCGTGTTCCATTCCCAGGTTCCGAGCTCTGCAGTCCCGACACTGCCACCGCGGCACTCGACGTCGATCCAAGAGCCACATGAGTCTCCGCTACGGGATCTGGGCAATCTCCTCACCACGCCGCACACTGCAGGATGACCCGAGAAGATGTGCCACAGGCACAATGCAGCATTCGCGGAGAATTTGCGGCGGTTCTTGTCCGGCGAGCCGTTGATCGCGGTAGTGGACAAGAAGCTTGGTTACTGGGACCAGGCGAGAAGCTCATTACTGGTCTTTTGAGTCGCGAAGATCGTTAGTGTCTTTCTAACGCATCCATCGTGTTCGTTCCGTCGTCCACAAAATAGATTTTGCCCGGAACCGCCAGGACTCCAAACAAGTCACCCGCGCCCGGCGGTGGACCGCCTCCCATGTCAACGACCTTGGTGGCGATCTGCTGCCCTTTGCGAGTAACCTCGACCAGATTCCCATTTCCACCATTTGCGACAATCAGGTGACCGTCAGGCGCGCGCGTCAGGCCGAGTGGATCATTCAACTGGTGGCCTTCAGTCAGTGTCATTCCCACCCCAGCGCTGTTAGATCGCGTAATCGGATCGTGAATGACCGCGATACGATTGCTTAGACTGTCGTTTACATATAAGCGAGCGCCGCCCGCACTGAGCGCGAGTCCTGTTGGTCCGATTACAAGCGCTGCGGGATCGGTGCGCGCAGGTAACCCCGAGCCGACAATGGTCGTTTGAAGAACCTTCGGCATGGATGTGGCAGAAACGGAGAGCAGCATTCGGACAACGGTGGCTCTCGGAACCACATTGCCGTTGGCCTCTACCGTTCCATTCAGCACGCTGGTGAAGAACAGGGCAGCGACGTTTCCTCTCTCGACCACGGTCGCATCCCATGGGCCATTGATTGGCTTACCAGAGAAGGTCTCGACAACCTGTCCCATGCTATTCAACACAAGCAGGCACCCAGCTTGTGCGGTGGCGGCCGTTCCATCCGTGGTTGGCAAGCTACCCACGATGACCCATCCCGTGCGCAGGGCGACCAGCGCGGTCGTTAAACCAACTCCCCCAGGGCATGCGCCCGGAACTTTGGTGGCGTCGATCTGAGCAAACGTCTGTACTGCTCCTTGGGGTGAAATTTCCATAATGGTCGTGCCGGTACCCTGCAGGTTCGCAGAATTGTTGAAATTGCTGATCAGGATGTCTCCTTTGATCAGACTTCCCTTGGTCTCCTGGACCAACGCCATTCCGTAGGGATTGACATCGCCGTTATTGGGAACTGTTGAAACGCTTGGTCCAAGGCCGAGCGGACCAATGAACGAGCTCTGCGCACCAGCACCTAGTGAGGTAGCAACGAGGAGCACAGCGCAAAGCACAACGGGGAGAGCTGAAAGGCTTCGATGCCCAGAGCCATGCGAGGACATACAGCGCCTCCTAACTTGGATTCCCTGAGCGGATTGAACGTTCGAAGGCTGAAGCGCAGCTGCCGGAGGTCTGGCACATGTCAACAGTTAGTAAAATCCCGGTGATCCCTTTGCGAGTGGGAAAAACCAGGCGGAGGAAAATTGTCAATGCTTCGTGCGAAGGTCGATACCGGTTCACATGAGTAAGAGGGATGTCATTGACCTCAATCCCCGGCTTATCCACTAGTCGGTGAAGATGCGAAGAGTCTGGGACCATCGGCAACGGGCAACGATTGGGGATAGAAGAGGCCGACGGATCACGCGGAAAAGAATGTCTCTGACAAAAGAATGTCTCTGACCTGTCGCTAGCTGTCGCTAGCTTGACTTCCCCGCCCGTGAAGCGTACGCTCCGCCCTGCTCTGGGATTGGGGCTCCCCGAGCTTTCAATCCCATCCAGGTAAGGCCGAACCATTTCAATGACCCGGGAGGTCGAATCCATGAACAAGATATTCAGTGGTGGTGTGTTGGGAGCGATGTTCTTATGGGGAGGGTTGGGGATTGCAACGGCGCAGGAAGGGGCCGCTACGACTCCTCCTCCTAAAGTCATGCAGATTATCCGCGAGTTTGTAAAACCTGGGAAAGCCGGCGCGGCGCACGAGAAAGGGGAAAGCGCATTTGTGCAGGCATTTGCCCGCGCCAAGTGGCCGACCCATTACTTTGCGGCCACTTCGGTGACCGGAAGACCGCGCGTACTGTTCTTCGTTGCCTACGATTCGTTCGAGGCTTGGGAGAAGGACAACCTGGCGACCCAGAAGAATGCGGCGCTGTCGGCGGCGCTGGATCGTGCTTCGGCGAACGATGGCGAGTTGCTGAGTGAGACCGATACGTCGATCCTGACCTACAACGAAGAACAGAGTCTGCGCGCCCCGGTGGATATCGCCCATATGCGATATTTTGAAATTTCCGTGTACCGCCTGCATCCGGGACATCGGGCTCAATGGGAAGAACTGGTCAAGCTGGTGAAGGCCGCCTACGAGAAGGTTCCAGGCATTCATTGGGCAATGTACGAAGCGGTGTTTGGGCAGCAAGGTGCGACCTACCTGGTGGTCATCCCGAGGAAGTCTGCGGCGGAGATCGACCAGGACATGATGAACGAGAAACAGTTTGTGGAAGCGATGGGCGAGGAAGGCATGAAGAAGCTGGTGGAGTTGGAGTCAGCGGCGGTGGAGTTTACGCAAACCAACCTGTTTCAGTTCAGCCCGGCGATGAGCTATCCGCGAGACGAGTGGGTGACGGCGGATCCGGAGTTCTGGAAAATCCACGCCCCGAAGCCCTCTGCCAAGGTTGACGAGAAACCGGCGGCAAAACCGTAGTCTGCGACTCTTCGGTACTTTGATGTCCGCAATCTGCACGGCGGGGGCCGACGCCGTGCAGATTGCATTTCTCAGGCGCTCATGATTGATGGACGAGTGTTTTTCGAGATTTCAGCCACTGTTTTGTGGACCCGCTCCGCCTTATCTTTCAGCGCCAGATCGGCTTGCGCCACGATTCCAATGACGTGGTTTTCCTTGTCCACGACCGGAATCCTTCGGACCTGGTGTTCTTGCATCAAACGCTCACAGTTCTCAACGTTCTCGGCATCACGGCAGATTGCGGGATTGTAGGTTACGAACTCCTGAATCTTCGTTGATTTTGCATCCAGCCCGTGCGCTAGCACACGGCAGCAAAGATCGCGGTCCGTGATCATGCCCACGAGCGAGAGTGATTGGTGATCGACAACAACTGGGATTGAGCCCACATTCATGTCGCACATCATTTTGGCCACGTTCTGCACGGTGTCGTCAGCAGTGCAACAGGCGGGGCTAGGGCTCATAATTTCCTTGATCTTCATGACGACTCCTCCAAAAGCTTAGGTTTGTTGTTTCACCTTGATTTTGTCCACGACCTTCCGGTCGCCGGCATTCGACTGCGCGATGCGAAGCGCTAGATCGTGCTGCTCCATCGTATCTACGGATCCGGTCAACTCAACTGAGTTGTCATCAACCCTTGCGTCAACGTTGCTGCCGGACAGGGATGGTTCCTCTTTCAGTTGGTCGAGAATGTGCCCCTCAACCTGTTTGCTCGACATCGTCTCGGCTGGCGGAGCTTGTGTATCGGGCGGCATCTGCTCCCTTGGCGTTTGCCGTTCTTCGGGGAACGTTGGCGGAGTTGTCGGTGGCGGCTGGCCTTGTTGCTGGGCAATAACAATCGTGGCCAGAAACAAGACTGCGCAAGATAGCACGTACTTCATAGAAACCTCCTTCGGCTAACTTGCCTCTGTTCGCATATGACTTGCCTTGTTTCGTTATAGGATGCGAAAAACTTCGGGAGTGATTTCGCCTATCGAAGGGGGATATTCCCTGCAGATTGAATTCGTTACATCAGCCAACTAAGGAGCCGCCGATGCGTCGAGAGAACCCCAGCCTACAGGAAAACATCCAATTCGTGCATAAGAGGTGGGCCCTATGCGAGTTCTGAAATCGGTTTCCCATTTCGCAGCAATCTGCTTTTCTGTGGCAATTCTCACTGCGGCTTCTCCCCAGATTGAGATCAAGGAATTCGATGTGCCAACCCCCAAGTCACGGCCCCACGATCCTGCGGTTGGTCCGGATGGGTCACTTTGGTACACGGGACAAGCGGCGAACAAACTTGGCCGGCTTGATCCCGCGACCGGCGAATTCAAGGAATTTCCTCTCAAGACGCCGGGGTCTGGGCCACACGGCCTAGTTGCCGATTCCGAGGGCAACATCTGGTTCACAGCAATCTCCAAAGGGTATATAGGAAAGCTGAGCCCCAACACGGGTGAGATCACTGAGTATCATTTGCCGAGCGGCGTCGATGACCCACACACGCCGGTATTCGACCAGCACGGCATTCTGTGGTTCACAACAGAGGAATCGAACGTTGTGGGACGGCTGGATCCGAAGAGTGGAAAGATTGAAATAAAGCAAGTGCCAACGCCGCACGCAATCCCCTATGGCATCGCCGTGACCCATTCCGGGATCCCGTTTTTTTGTGAATTCGGCACAAACAAATTGGCCAGCATCGATCCCACGACTCTCACGATCACCGAATATCGAGTCCCCAATTCCGGCGCCCGCCCGCGGCGAATCGCGATCGCGCCCGATGACACCATCTACTACACCGACTACGAGCGCGGCTATCTGGGGCACTTCGATCCTTCCACGCGGAAATTCGAAGAGCGGCTCTCACCCGGCGGTTCCGGTTCCAATCCATACGGGATTGCGATTACGCCAGATGGAACCGTCTGGTATAGCGAATCGGGAGTCGAACCCAATACACTGGTGAGGTTTGATCCAAAGACAAAGAAATTCTCGAGCACGCCAATCCCATCCGGGGGAGGGGTGGTTCGAAACATCGCTGCTGCCAAAGATGGGCGGCTCTACCTTGCCTGTAGCGGAGTCAACAAGGTGGCGATCGTCAACGTACGCTAACTCGGGGAAGCCGAAATTGACATACTAAACCGAGATGCTCGCGCAATGCTGAGGGCCACGCGTTGAACTGGAGTTAGGCAGCCTCAGCGCCGCACTCATGGCTGACCGCGGTAGTAGGCCAGTTCATTAGGCGTGCGACAGGATGTAGAGCATCCCCGTCACGGCAGTCACCATCATCGCGACGCACAGCGCGTCGAGGAGATAGTGTCCCCAGCTGCGATCTGACGGTGCTTTCATTCGTTTCAGCTCTCCCCGCCGCGGCGCCGGAGTGGGTCCGCCACTCCAGCGTCCGGCCGATGGGCGCGTGGTCGTGCGAGACACTCGCCCAAGAAGTGGGAGGATTATAGCACCGGATTACAACTTTAGTTGTAGAAATGTACAACTTAGGTTGCACATCATGGTCCCGCAGGGACGAGGGAAGGTGAGGGTCGCAGCAATCGAATGGACTCTAAACGAGAGCATCCTTTGGTTGGCCAACGAGGTCACAAAACATAAAACCATCTCTCAAAATTGCCTCCCCGGTTTCAACCTCTATACCCCGAGAAAACATGGGACCGGCATACACAAAAGAATGGAACTCTCCGTTCTCCCCGCAACGATCTATGGGATGCGGCAAATCTTCGAGAAATCTCGCGTCGAATTCCCGGCCGGCAAATTCTGGCGCGAGCTGCCTGGTATCAACACATGTGATCCTTGCCCGGAGGCCGGCCGCGATCATTTCTTTGGCGAGGGCCTCGGTTGGCAGACTCCATAAGGGAAAGATTGGCTGCAATCCGGTACCTTGAAGTTGCTTCTCGCGATACTCACGGATATCTCTCAGGAAAAGATCTCCAAAAGCTACGCACTCGATTCCGGACTGAACGGCTCGCTCACAGGCGCGAGCCATTGCCGATTCGTACTGCTGGTTCGAGCATGGCCACGGTAGCTCCACTTCCCACAACGGCAGCCCGGCAGCTTGTGCTTGTTGGCGAACAAGCGATCGTCTCACAGCGTGCATGGCGACTCGATCCGCCACACTGTTGAATGAAGTCAGCAGCGCCACCACCTGGTATTCATTTGTCTTTCGCAGCCGGTAAAGAGACCAAGCGCTGTCCTTGCCGCTGCTCCATGCAAGCAAGGTTTGTTTCATCAGGTCTGAAATGATAGTCGATGTGCAGAAAAGGAAAACGGGTGAGCGATCCTCACCCGGGGGAAAAGCGTATTTACCAGGTCAAGCAGCGTTCGCGGCTTGGTACTTTGCGTACTCTGCTTCGGATTCTGCGGGCAGCAGCACCCAAAGCGTGTAGATACCAAGCGCGGTGCCGAGCGGCACATGGATGAGTGCGACAAATCCCAGCACTAGAGCAAGCACTCGCCCCCAAGCTTCTCGATTGAGCAATCCCCAGCCCGCGAGGAATCCAGCGGCGCCCTTTCCTAGCACAAAAAGGGCGACCACAGTCATCAGTGGGTGGAGAAATCCAAGAGGAGACGCGCCTGGATCGGCGTTGGCTGCCGCCTGTTCTGCGATGTGCACAAAGAGTGTGTTTGCCAGCACCATCACGACTAAGCCCATGACAATCTCGACGGCAGAAAAGGCAAACCAAAGAATGGCTAGTAGGCGGACATGCTCCTGAAGCCGGCTTCGACGCGGGTACCCGGTAATTGTTCCGCTAATTACCTTGCCACATCCACTGCAATACTGCTGGTTCGTCTGTAGCTGAGTACCGCACGCATCGCAAAACATTGAGGCCTCCCCGGCGCCACTAAACAAAGGATACGCTAGCGGCAACAGAATGGTTCCAAAATACGAAAAGGCCACCCGGCAATAGGCGGCCTCTTCTTTAAGGGAGAATAGTTCCAACGGAGGCTTAGAACCGTCAAAACTTTCTGGCGAAATCTTATGAGTCGAAAACAGGGGTGTCAAGAAACATTTTAGAAAATAAGTCTAGTGTTTTCAGAGTCTTGTACACAAACGGCCAGCCTAGTGGAAATGCTTCATTTTGAGACACATATCGCCCGGAGAGGGGCGAAAGTCTCTGCTTTCTGGTCTTTACGCGGAATCACCGTGCTTTCGGACCGGGTCGGAAAGGTGGAGGGCGATAATCTCCATCTGCTCAGGACGGTCGAAAACCCTGTCTGGAAACAGACGCTTCATCAGGATGCGGAACCCGCCGAATGCAATTCCTGCCACCACCGCGATTCCGCAAATGATCGCGGCCAGCATGATCACTCCGACGATCAAGTTGGCGACGTTATCCCGGCGAGTGAAGTAGGTATTCTGGTTCCAGATGACATCCGCATCGTAGTTGATTTGTCCGAGCAGCGATTTCGCGTCGCTGTTGGACACTGCTCCGCTTAATACCGCCAGGATCGGACCAGATCGTCGCGCGCTGATCGGCGTAGTTCCGAGCTGCTGATTTTGCGACGCGGCCTCGATCTGCTTCAACTGCTCCTCTGCAATCTGCGGAGTGGGATAGTTGATGAGTGTCAGTGTGGCCGGCGTGCCCGAGATGTTGTAATCGGCTAGTTCGACCTCAGCGCCCTTGGCGAAATTCACCAACTGTCCCGAGATCGGAGACTCGAGCTTCTCGAGGGCAATCGGGCCAACGACATACCTCGAGGTGTTCTTGACATAATAATCTTTGGGAAGGTACTTGGGGAGAGCCGGCAAGTTTGCTGCATTACCTCTTGCAATCACCAGGTCAGCAGCCAACTCTCGCAGCTCCGCGGCCGACATTGCCGTGAGCTGTTGAAAGACAGCATCGATCAGAATATTCCCACGATAGAAGAGCACGCGGTTGTTCAGCGAATAGCCCTGGTCCCCGACTTTTTCATTCAGCATCTCTGGGCTTTTGTAGTATGTAAAGGATCCATAGGCTCCGGTCGCATCTTCAAACCTTGCCGCTTTGATCGTCAGCTTGCGCCCATCCTCGCGTGCATAGGTCGCCCCCTCAAAATCGGTGAATCCGTATTCCTTCAGTAGACCAGCGTTTGTCGGATCAGCCGCTCCCGCGTCTTTGCTGATCTGGGGTGAGCCTTGAATGGCCCATCCGCCAAAGCTGTCAGGAAGAATGTTGCCGCTGTTATTTTTGGCTGAGGTTGGAGCCTGCCCCGGATTGGCGAGATGGGTGACGTGTTCCTGCGACGTCGGCGGGGCGGCAGGCCCGCCAGCGGACGTTGACTGCGCCCACGAAGGCAATCCGAAGGCCGCCAGGAAAGCCAGTACTGAGGGCCGGAAAAAGTGCGGAATTCTCATGAAAAGGGCACAACAGCCCTCTTCATTAGACTATAGGGTAGAGAAGAAAGTTTCCAGCAGGAGGCCATAGCAGTTGAAGTGGCAGGCGCTTCGCGAAGGCCAGTGGGCACTTGGGTGGCAAGCAACGTTGCCCAAATCCGAACCAGCCGACGATCTTCGTCAGTTTGCTGAAGCTTTTTCGATCTTGCTTGCGACCTTCACCCCGCCGAGGCCATTCACGTACCGCGAGATGCCGCGATAGAGAGACTCCGCAATCCGTTGGCGATAATCAGGAGTTTTCAGGCGCCGCTCGTCGCCGGGATTACTAAGAAAAGATATCTCCGCCAGGATCGAAGGCATATTCGCCCCAATCAGCACGACGAAGGGCGCCTTTTTCACACCGCGATCGCGAACACCGGAAGTTTTGGCGGAAAGCCCGGCATGCAACGATTGCTGCACGTCGGATGCGAACTCGTGCGACTCCTCAACCTTTTCTTTCAGCGCGATCTTTTTCACCAGGTCCTGCAATTCATGGATCGACTTGTCCGAGGCCGCATTCTCGCGCGCCGCAACCTCAAGCGCTTCGGGGGAAGAGGTGAAGTTCAGGTAATAGGTCTCCACTCCACGAGCATCGGGATCGCGACTCGAATTCGCGTGTACGGAAACGAACAAATCGGCCTGCTCCTGGTTTGCGATCGAGGTACGCGATTCGAGAGGAATGAACGTATCGTCGCTGCGCGTGAAGACCACATCGGCACCCAGTCGAGATTCGAGCAGTTTCCCCAGCCGCTTGCCAACATCGAGCACCAGATCTTTTTCAAGAAGTCCGTTTGGGCCTATCGTTCCGGTATCGTGTCCGCCATGCCCGGGGTCGATCACGATTTTGCCAATCTTCAACCCCAGGGTCCGGATTAACGACCGGTCACCGCCGGATGTGGGCTGGGCCTCACGCATGCCGCGCGAAGCGGCGGAACGCTGCTTCCGCGTCCGATTGCCCGCACTCCCTGTACTGGTGCGTTTCGCAGCCTTGGCTGACGAGGCACTCGCAGTAGTATCGGACGGGTCGGCACTTACATCGTCGTCATCGTCTGCCTCAACGATTACCTTCTTCGGTACGCTTGCAGTGGACTTCGGTGTGCTCGCCGCCGACATGGAGCTGTTCGGTTGATCCGGAACTTTGTTTTTGGCTACGAAGACGTCTGTCCTGGCCTGAGTTTCCGTTTGATCGGCATCCGCATCGTTCGCCCCTGAGGTTTCCTCAGCACTCGCTTTTGTTGCCCCGGCTTTAATCGCGCCTGAAGCCGTTGAACGGTGATTTTCTTCCCCATGAATATCGATCATGAGTCGGGGAGGGTTCAGCACTACCGATGCGTTGTAGCTAGCGTGATCATCAGTCTCAACCACAACTCGCGCGCGACCCGGCTTGTACTGTGCAACGCGAACCTTCTTCACCACTCCGTCTTCGACGTCGAAGCTCTGCCCCATCAGGTGGGACGCGAGCTTCGCGTTTTTGAGGTCAAAGTAAATTCGCTCTGGATTGTCGATGCGCTGCGATTCGAACTGTACGCTCTGATCGAGTTTGACGGCAATGCGCGTGTACTCCGCCGTGGACCAGTACTGCACATCGGTTACGCCCACCGGTTTCTCGGGGCTACCGGTCTCAGATTCCCTAACGTCAGTTGCGGGCTTGGTTTCTGGTTGCTTACCGGCTCGCTCTGATTTGTCTCTCCGGCCGGATGGCTTGTCTGGCGCGTCGCCAGAATCGGTGGCTTCAGAATCCTGGGCGTCTTTCGGCGAATCCGCCAAGAGTTCGGCCTTCGCCTCTTTCACAAGTTCGCTGTGCGGATAAAGTCGAATTAACTCTTCAAAGGCGGCGTTGGCGTCCGACTCGAGCCCCAGGTCGTTCTTGTAGATCTCTCCAATCGCCAGCAGCGCCTCCACGCGATGCTTGCTCCCGGGGTATTCACGACGCAGAAACTTATATCCGCGCACCGCCGAGTACAATGCCGAGTCGTCGTTGAAATGACGGCCCATTTCGGCCGTCAATTGTGCGACCAAGAACGCACTGCCCTCGGCTTTGCTAGAAGTTGGGGCTTCGAGGACGATTCGGCGATAGGAAGCAATAACGGCCTGATATTCGCGTTTGGTGCGGGCCTGCTCAGCGCGCCCACTCAGGGTTTGGCGTTGCGCTTCTGCCTTGTCGAATTGGGTCTCCGCCCAAGCTTGCGATCGATGCACTCTGGCTTCGGCGAACACGCTAAACGTCAGCACGCATAGCAGTGCTGTAGCAGCTTTTCGAAAGGAAACACCACTCGCTGCGGCTCCCAACGAATTCAAGCCGTTGCCGTAAACAGAACGATTCAACTTGCCACCTGAGAGACTCTGTTACGTACTACTCTGAGATGCTTTTAATCGGTATTGCTGATGTAAAGCACACCCCGCTCATCCCTTTGTACCTTAACGGGATCACGAGAGATGCTGAAGAAGTAGTTGCTCCCTAGGTTCCCACCATATAAGTTGGTGATTCTGCGGACGTAGTTCTGCGTCTCGCTGTACCTGGGAACGCCACGGCTCCGTGCCACCGCGCCACTGCCGGCGTTGTAGGCCGCAAGACTCAAGCGAATGTCGCCGTTGTAGTTGTCAAGCAATTGCTTTAGATGACGCACACCCGCATCCACGTTCTCCTGCGGGTCGAAGGGATTCTGCAAATTCAGCTGGCGCGCGGTTTGCGGCATAAGCTGCATGAGTCCCATGGCACCCTTCCGCGAAACCGCGTTGGGATTGAAGTTCGACTCTACCTTTACCAATGCGCGCACTAGATTCGCATCCACGTTGTGGCGGGTAGCTGCCTTCTCGATGGCGGCCTCAATCTCCCGCTGTGTAAACCCGCTGCGCGCTGAAGAGTTCTGCACGCTAGGCGATTTTCCCAAATAGGTATTCACCTCAGCCGCCGCCGATTGTGCTGCCTGCACATTGGCATGTGGCACAGACTTCCAGCGGCGTTCCTTGCTGCTCCAATACACCAATCGGTTTTGCTGGGAACGGAAAATCTGCCCCGGGACGGTGCCTTGGCTTTTACCGGCGCTGCTTGGCGATGCCGGTGTTACCGCATCGTTGACATAAATCCTGCGGCCACTTTCGTCGGTCGTCGGCGTAATGGAGGCTGCCGAACCGGCTTCTGCCACACGGGTTTGAGAGAAGAAGGCCGCGATCGCAATTGCTGACATCAGCGCGATTTTCAGGTGTTTACGCATACCGGGTCAGAACGTAGCAGAGCTATCCGGGATTACCCGAACACATCCCTGCGCTACCCGGAACCTGACGGAGTCTTGCCTACCAGAGCTAGCCTATTATAGGTTTGCTGCCGGGTCCTCACAATTACCCGAAGGGGAATTGAACCACTATGGTAATTTCGGTAAGCCTCGAAAAATCTTCATGTTGTAGAAGTAACAATCTCCAAAGGTTACTAAAGCAAATTTTCCCCATCCCTCCCAGGCCGCCGTTGCAGCTCCAGCCCACGCTTCTTGATTCCTTTCCTTTTTGCTCTCCTGCAGCCGGCTCCTGATGAAACCGCCGTCATAGTTTTGTCACAGAAGAGCAAAAGGCCCACTTGCTAGTCTCTGCCGCCTATTCATAAACCAAATCACTTGCATTCGTGGTTGTCACACTTAGAACCGAAGAGCAGCGAAGTTTCCCTTTTGTTTTCATCATCCAAAAACATTACTTATCTACCTGATAAATTCCTCTTCTCAAAATTCCGCTAATCGCAGCGAAAAAAACAATCAATTGGACACCCCCGCCACCAGGCAATAACTTGCAATCACTTCGCGGGCAACTTCACCTGCACAGGAGGAACACTTTGCAGTCACTGAACCTACGGCGTGCTCTATTTGTGTTCGCCGCTCTCGGGGCCTTCACGGTCTCTGGGGTGGTATCTAGCTGGGCACAATCCCCCTCAACAGACGACCTGCAAAAGAAGATCGATGACCTTTCACAGCAGCTTGCTGACGTTAAAGCGAAGCTTGCTACCATGCAACCGGGCGCTGCGACGCCCGCACCGGCGAATGCTGCCGTCGCGACCCCGGCCGCTACACCGGCTTCAACGACGGCAACCCTCGGAAGCATTCTGGGACCGACAACTCTGAGCGGCTTCGTCGACGCCTACTACGGTTACAACTCGAATCATCCGGCGAGTCTCGTCAATGGTACGCAGCCGTTTACGCCTTTTAACAACCAGTTCGGTCTAAACATGATTGAGCTGGTGATGGCCAAGGCACCGAGCACCGATAGCCGGACCGGCTATGACGTCGCCCTCGGTTTCGGCCAGGCGATGAATGTCGTGAATTCAAGTGAACCACGCGCTGGACTTGGCTTCGCGCAGTACCTGAAAGAAGCCTACTTCTCCTATCTCGCTCCCGTGGGCAAAGGCCTGCAAATCGACGTTGGGAAATTTGTGACTCCGGCAGGCGCTGAGGTGATTGAGAGCAACGCGAACTGGAACTACTCCCGCAGCGTTCTCTTCTATTATGCGATTCCCTTCTTCCACTACGGTGCTCGCGCCAAGTACGCCTTTAACGACAAGGTCGCGTTAACCGGCTATCTCGTCAATGGCTGGAACAACATCGTCGACAACAACAGCGGCAAGACGGCTGGCTTTACTCTGTCCTGGAATCCCAACAAGAAGTTCGGGATCGCGCAAACCTACCTCGCCGGACCAGAACTGGCGCCTTCGCTCGCTCTTGGATCAACCGTTGATCCCGCCGGAAGCAACAAAAGCTTCCGTCAGTTGTGGGATACGGTCATTACCCTCGCTCCAACCGCCAAACTTACGTTCATGATTAACGGCGACTATGGTCGTGGCGATCGCTATGTCAGTCCGGTCACTGCCGGCATGACTTCGCCGGTGAACTGGTATGGCGCCGCCGGTTACGTCAAATACGCGATCAACAGCAAGTACACATTGGCCGGCCGGTACGAGTACTTTAACGATCCGCAAGGGTTCATGACGGGACTGGGGCCGGCAGCGGGTATCGGTCAGCACTGGCAAGAAGGCACGTTCACCTTCGAGCGCGACATCGCCTCCCACATCATCAGCCGGCTCGAGTATCGTCACGACGAGACCAGCCAGCCGTTTTTTGCGAAGGGAGCGAGCGCACTCTCAAAGGGACAAGACACAGCTAGCCTCGGCCTGATCTTCAGCTTTACGACGGCTGAGTCGCACTAGAAGTTTCGTGGTGCAGCCGCCAGGTCCGGCGGCTGGGTTCGATGCGGACTGGTTTGGAGCGCGCAAACTCCTGCCACGACCACGATGGTTTTCAAGCCAGTCCGCTCCAGTTTTTGATTTTTGCCTGTCGCAGGTGGGACCCATTGGCACCCCCCTGACCACCTGCGGCGGGCAAATTCAAAAGGAGCATCCACGTCGATGCCGTCGTCAGTACATTCCGACCGCAAGACTCTTACAAAACTCCCGAGGAGAAAAAGATAAAAATGGCCGACGCATCCGTTGAAATGAAACCGACGTTAGGCTTGACCGGCTTGACGATGAATGCCATGGCGCTCATCGCACCCGGCGCCTTCCTTTGGCTCACCTTCTTCATACAGGCAACAACCGGCGTGACCGCCCCCTCAATGTGGATCGGCATCGTCGTCGCTCTGCTGCTTTGCCTTGCAACCGCCGTCTGTTATGCGGAAATGGCAAAGCTCTACCCCGGAACCGGAAGTTCCTACTACTTCGCTGAACAATCATTCTTGAACCACCACGCCGCCTGGCGCTTCGCCCGCCTCTCAAAGTTCATCGTGGGATGGGCATCGCACCTCTACTACTGGATCTACCCCGGCGTAATGGTTGGCGTCATGGGCATCCTTTGTGGATACCTGGTGGGGACGATCTGGCCGAACTTTATGAGCGCTTCGAATCCGGGTCCGGCGTTCATGATTGCCGTCGCCGTCGTGTTCTCCTTCTTGATCGCCTACATCGCCTATCGCGGTGTGAACGGCTCGACCGCGGTAAACATTGCCATCAACATCATCCAGATCAGCGCCTTGCTGGTCTTCTCCGTGATGGCCCTCAGCTACCGTCTGAGCCACAAGCCCGGCGCCGAAGCCTTCCAATGGGACGCCACTTCAGGCAACGCTTACAACTACGAGTTCTTGTCCAGAACCGAAATGGTCAACGGTCAAGCAACCGATACGATTGTTCGCGATGGCAACGGCGTGCCTCAGCCTAAGCTGGACGCTTCCGGAAAACCGGTTCCCTACCGCGTCGCCTATCCCGAGCGCGACGCCAATGGCAACTTCCTTACCCACCCGACCGCGAAATCGGTCCTCGGGGTTCACAACTTTGGTTGGGCGTTCGTTCAAGCGACAGTCGCGATTCTCATTCTGGTCGGATTCGAATCGGTCACGGCTATGGGCGGGGAGGCAAAGAACGCGAAGCGGGACGTGCCCATCGCGGTGATTACTTCCCTGCTGGTTCAGGGCGCGTTCTGCTACCTGATCGAGTACTTCGCGGCCAACTACTTCCTGAACAGCGGCTACTCCATGCAAAACGCCGCCGGATCTGCCGCTCCGATCGGCGACATGATGGTTTTGGTCGGCAATCATCTGTTCAACGGTCACGGCCGGGCCTTCATGCTGATCGAAGCCTTCACCGTGTTCCTCGCCATCGTGGGCACGACGCTCTCCTGTATGAACACCGGAGCGCGCGTCACTTACGCCATGGGCAAAGACAAAGAGCTTCCTGACAGTATGGGAGCTCTGCACTCCAGCAACTTGACCCCGCACCGCGCGATCCGGACGCTGGCCGTGATC